>MDSZ01119534.1_pt1 | contig 41578 bp, 39 predicted proteins | sample 811201 | NCBI WGS metagenome assembly MDSZ01 (sample SAMN05326647, study PRJNA326480) | marine metagenome | isolation source: seawater | place: Indian Ocean: North | collected 2010 | reverse complement strand
TCGCCGCAGCCATGCCGTACCGGTATCAACCGGCCCGATTGTGTTCGGGGAGCCGGGCACCAATGGTCAGCACGCCTTCTATCAACTGATCCATCAGGGCACCGGCGTTATCCCATGCGATTTCATCCTGCCTGCCCGCAGTCATAACCCGCTCGGCCAGCATCATGACATCCTGATGGCCCATGCCGTCGCCCAGGCGGAAGCGCTGGCCATGGGCAAGACTATCGAGGAAGTGCGGACAGAACTGAAGGCCGACGATATTGTCGGCTCGGCGGCAAAGGCGCTGGCCCCGCACAAGGTGTTTACCGGCAACCGCCCCTCGAACATGATCCTGATGGAGCAGGTGACGCCCTATACCCTCGGTGCCCTGATCGCACTCTATGAGCACAAGGTCTTCGTACAGGGGGCGGTCTGGCATATCAACAGCTTCGATCAGTGGGGCGTTGAGCTCGGCAAGCAACTGGCCAAGCGTACGCTCAGCGATCTGCAGGACGACAAGAGCCAGCCGGTTACCGGTCATGACTGCTCCACCAATGCCATCCTCGACTGGCTGCGCCGTCACCGCGGACAGGGGGAGGGATGAGTGCGCCCATGATGGCCGATGCCGAAACACAGGACGTCATTCGCCGCCTGCCGGAAACGCTGGTCAACCGCATCGCCGCCGGTGAGGTGATCGAGCGCCCGGCTGCCGTGGTCAAGGAACTGGTGGAGAACGCCATTGATGCCGGTGCGACCCAGATCGACATTGCCTGGCGCGATGGTGGTCGCCGCGCCATCAGCATTGCCGGTAACGGTCGCGGGATGAGCAGCAGCGACCTGCAACTGGCGGTGGAGCGCCATGCCACATCGAAGCTGCAGGACGACCAGCTGGTCCATATCTCCACCCTCGGGTTTCGGGGGGAGGCGCTGCCGTCAATCGGTGCCGTTGCGCGTCTCACCATCACCACGCGCCAGCCGGGCAGTGACCATGGCTGGCAGCTTGAGGTTGCCGGGGGCAAACTCGGCAAGCCCGAGCCCGCGGCCCGCCAGCCGGGTACGACCGTTGCGGTCAACGACCTGTTCTACGCCACCCCGGCACGATTGAAGTTTCTCAAGGCCGCCAGAACCGAAACGACTACTGCCATGGATACGGTCACGCGGCTGGCCATGGCGCACCCGCTGATCGGCTTTACGGTCAAGAGCGAGGATCGCACGGTCCTGAACCTGCCCGCCGCCGATCTGGCCACTACCGATGTTGATGTGGCGCAGGCCCAGCGTCTCGATGCGCTCATGGGGCAGGACTTTATCGCCAATGCGGTACCGCTCGCGGTCGAGCGTCCGGTGGGGGATGACACTGAAACCGCTATCAGGCTCACCGGCTGGATCGGGCTGCCGACCCATGGCCGGGCCTCGTCAAAATTTCAGTATCTGTTCGTCAATGGCCGCCCGGTCAGGGACAAGCTGTTCCTCGGTGCAATTCGTGCCGGGTATATGGATGTGATGGCGAGCGACCGTCATGGCATGGTGGCGTTGTTTCTCGATATTCCGGCTCCGGAACTCGATATCAATGTGCATCCGGCCAAGACCGAGGTGCGGTTCCGGGATGCCGGGCGCATCCGCTCGCTGATTGTCACCTCGATCCGCCACGCGCTGGCCGATGCCGGGGTTCGGGTCAGCAGCGAGCGCAGTGCCGCCACGCTCAACAGCATGGCCGCCGGGCACCAGTCCGCAGCGACGGAAAACAGCACGCCGGTCACCTCGACCATGCCCGGTTTCATGGATCAGGCACCGCCATCGGCCCGGTTCTTCGGGCAGGGGGCACGACCCGGCAGCCTGCCATCGGTCCGCTCGATCATGCCCGGCATGGCCCTGCCACCGGAGCAGGTGACGACGTCCCCGGTGTCGGGTGAATCTGCGGCAGCGGACAACCCGCATCCGCTTGGGGCGGCGGTGGCGCAGTTGCACGATACCTATATCGTCGCCCAGACGCCGCAGGGGCTGGTGCTGGTGGACCAGCACGCTGCCCATGAACGCATCGTGTTCGAACGGATGAAGGCGAAGCTGGCGGATAATGAAACGGTACCCGCGCAACGGCTGTTACTGCCCGTGGTGGTGGAATTGTCGGAGGGCGATGTCGCCGAGCTGATGGATTGTGCCGAGGCCCTGACCAGGCTCGGGCTGGAGCTTGAGGCATTCGGACCGGGGGCGGTTGCTGTACAATCAGTGCCCGCCATGCTCGGCAAGACCGATGCGGCGGCGCTGGTGCGTGATCTCGCCGACCGGCTGCAGGAAATCGACAGTGCTGATCTCCTGACCCGCGCCCTGCATGAGGTTTGCGCCACCATGGCCTGTCATGGCTCGGTCCGGGCCGGACGGCGGCTGAATGTGGATGAGATGAATAACCTGCTGCGGCAGATGGAGGCGACACCGGCAGCGAGCCAGTGCAACCATGGCCGCCCGACCTTCATCACCCTTGATCTGGGTGCGGTTGAGCGGCTGTTTGATCGTCGTTAAGCGGCTCCGGCCATGCTCGGCCGCAGGAAGCTCAGTCCCGTATCGCCAATGTCCCGACGGTCGAGGCTGATCCAGTCGGTGTTGAGTACCAGTTGCTCCCGGCGTTTGGTCTCGGCAACAACCAGCGTCAGGTCACGCACCCAGCCATGGCGGGTGAGCGCATCGAGGGTTGTCGGAATGAACCCCTGTTCATAGGGTGGATCGAGGAAGACCAGATCGACCGGACGCGGTGCCGTCGGCGGCTTGGTGGCGTCGATACGCTGGGCGATGACCCGGTCCCCGGCATTGAGGTGCCGGGCATTGTCGCGGATGGTGGTGATACAGGCGGCGGACCGGTCCCAGAACCAGGCGCGTTCGGCACCACGGGACAGGGCCTCGAAGCCGAGCGCCCCTGAACCGGCGAAGGCATCGAGCACCAGCGCATCGCCACTGGTCAGCAGTCCTGCCACCTGTTGCGCCCATGGTGCATGGGCCAGAATGTTGAACAGGCTCTCGCGCACCCGGTCCGTGGTCGGACGGGTTTCGCGTCCGGGCGGCGATGTCAGACGACGCCCACGCCAGTCACCGGCAACAATCCTCATTTCCGACCTGCACCCTGACGGTTGCCAGATTTATGTGGCCGGGCAGATGGCTTGCCTGCTCTGCCGCCGGGTTTGCCAGACTTGCCGGTCGCGGGCCTTCCGGCGCCTGCCTTGCCCGGACCTGTCTTGTCGGGGACATGCTTTCCTGGGCTGTGCTTGCCGGGACGATCATTGCCCTTGCCGCGGTGCTTGGCGTCGCTCTTGGCGAACTTGCCTGCTTTTCCGGGCTTGTCATTGCCGCTTTCGGTTTTCGGCTTCGGGCGAGTGCTGCGCTTTGGCTTCACCTTGGCGACCGCATGGCCCTTTTTGTTGCTCGGGGTGCCGATACCCATCTGGTCGGCGAGAATATTCGGTGCCAGTTCCTCAACCGCCCCTACCGGCAGGTTGCCGAGCTGGAACGGACCGTAGGAAATGCGGATCAGGCGGTTCACGGTCAGGCCGATGCTTTCCAGCACCTTACGGACCTCACGGTTCTTGCCCTCACGCAGGATGACGGTGATCCAGGCATTTGCCCCGACCTGTCGTTCCAGTTCGGCCTGTATCGGTCCGTATTTGATGCCGGACACCTCATGACCCTTGGCGAGCTTGGCCAGTTGTTTGGGATCGACGGTGCCATGAACCCGCGCCCGGTACTTGCGGGACCAGCCGGTTGCTGGCAGTTCCAGCTTGCGCGCGATCTCGCCATCATTGGTCAGCAGCAGCAGTCCTTCGGACGTCAGATCGAGGCGACCAACCGTGATCACCCGTGGCAGGTCTTTCGGCAGGGCGTCGAAGATCGTCTCGCGACCCTGCGGATCATGGTTGGTGGTGACGAGGCCGTCAGGCTTGTGATAACGCCATACCCGTGGCTGCTCCGGTTCCGGCAGCAGCTTGCCATTAACCTCGATGCGGTCGCTGGGTGTGACGGTCGTGGCGGGCGTATCCAGCAGCTTGCCGTTCAGGCGCACGCGGCCTTCGGCAATCAGGGTTTCCGCCTCGCGACGCGAGCACACACCGGCCCGCGCAATGCGTTTTGCGATGCGCTCCGGCTGCGGTTTGGCGTCGGATGTGTCGGGTGATTTATTTTCTGTCGGCTTTGTCATTGCGCGGTGGTACCTTCGATGCCGTCAAAAGGCAATTACCATGCTGCTATCATGACCGATGTTCGCGCAGAAAATATTGATCTGGAAACCGCTGACGCCAGTGATCCGCTGCGGCCATTGGGCCCTGACGAGCATCCGATGACCCGCGCGCTGGAGCTTGCCCGCACTGCTGCCGAGTTCGGTGAAGTGCCGGTTGGGGCGGTAATTGTCGACAGTGCGACCGGTGAACTGGTGGCAGCGGCCTGCAATGCGACCGAGAGCGATTGCGATCCGACCGCCCATGCCGAGCTAGTCGCCATCCGACAGGCGGCTGAAAATCTTGACCAGTCGCGGCTTTCGAATTGCGATCTCTATGTCACCCTTGAGCCATGTGCCATGTGTGCGGGGGCGATCAGTCACGCCCGTATCCGGCGGCTGTATTACGGTGCCGCCGATGTTAAGGGCGGAGCAGTAGATCATGGGCCAAAATGGTTCCAGCAACCGACCTGTATGCACCGCCCGGAAGTCTATGGCGGGATACAGGAATTGCCAGCCGCTGCCATGCTGAAAGATTTTTTCAAGGAACGTCGATGAGCAATCTGAAACTCGAAGACTGCATGAATGACACCTGCCCATGGTCGGGCAAGCCGGTCTCAGCCGACAGCCTCACCCTCTACAAGGGCAAGGTCGTTGGTTTCTGCAATCCCGGCTGCCGCGACAAGTTCGATAAGGCGACCGAGATGTTCGATACCGTTATTGATGGCACCAGCCACGAACCGCTCGCCTGATTGACAACCAGCCTGGCAGGGTCAGTTGGTACTGCCGCCAACCGCACGCCAGCCGATATCACGGCGGTAGAAGCCGTTGGGCCAGTCGATATCCTCGATCGCCGCATAAGCCAGCTTCTGGGCATCGGCGATGGTCTTGCCGGTCGCGACCAGATTGAGTACGCGCCCGCCATTGGACATCAGGCGCCCCATGTCATCGCGGGTGGTGCCGGCATGGAAGACCTGCACGCCATCATGGTTCAGCGCCCGTTCGATATTCCGGATTTCGGTCAGCTTGTGATAGCTGCCCGGATAGCCGTGGCTGGCCATAACCACGGTCAGGGCAGCCTGATCGTGCCAACGCAGATCGAACTGATCCAGCTCGCCGTCATGTGAGGCAATCAGGGCTGGCAGCAGGTCAGACATCAGGCGCGGCAACAGCACCTGACATTCAGGGTCGCCGAAACGGGCGTTATATTCGATGACGTAAGGTTCGGTCTCGCCATCACGCTCGACCAGCATCAGGCCGATATAGATCACGCCCTTGTAGGGGCAGCCTTCGGATTGCATCGCGGCCATGGTCGGGTTGGCGATCCGCTCCATGACCTTTGCCTCCAGTACCGGGGTCAGCACCGGGGCCGGGGAATAGGCACCCATGCCACCGGTGTTTGGTCCGGTATCACCGTCACCGACGCGTTTGTGATCCTGTGCGCTGGCCAGCGGCAGCAGGGTCTTGCCATCACATAAGGCAAAGAAGCTTACCTCAACGCCTTCGAGAAACTCCTCAATCACGATTTCCGAACCGGCATCACCGAAGGCATTGCCGGACAGCATGTCCTCAATGGCGGCATCGGCCTCATCGAAATTCTGGGCGATGATGACGCCCTTACCGGCGGCGAGACCATCGGCCTTGATGACGATCGGAAATTCCTCGCCGCTCAGATAGGCCTTGGCCGCTTCGGCATCGGTGAAACGCTCGTAGCGGGCGGTCGGAATGCCATATTTCTTCATCAGGTCTTTGGAGAAGGCCTTGGAGCCCTCAAGCCGGGCTGCCGCTGCATTTGGGCCGAAGGATGGAATGCCAACCGCATCCAGCTTGTCCACAAGGCCGAGGACCAGCGGTTGCTCCGGGCCGACCACAACGAAGTCGATGGCATTCTCGGTGGCGAATCCCACGATGCCGTCCACATCATCAGCCTTGATGTCCACGAGTTTGGCAACCTCGGCGATACCGGCATTGCCGGGGGCGCAGTAGAGTTCATTTGCCAGAGGGGAGCCGGAGATAGCCCAGCAGAGAGCGTGTTCGCGGCCACCTGAGCCAACCACCAAAATCTTCATTGATCCGTCTTCGCCATATTTATGCGGCCACCGGTTGCTGTGCCGCTTGTTTTACAGTCAGCGGTTTGTATCATGCCGCGACCATGGCACAAGACCCCCAAACACCATCATCTAGCCCTTTAAGTGCGCTCGCAGGCCCGCCGCCCGATGCCGAGGGCGCGAAAACCGGCAGCAATGTGCCGATTTTCAGTGTGGGTGAGCTCAGCAACTCCCTGAAACGCACGGTTGAGGATGCCTATGGTTTTGTGCGGGTTCGCGGCGAAATCAGCCAGCCCAAGCAGGCCGCATCCGGTCATATCTACATGACCCTGAAGGATGATCAGGCGGTAATCGATGGTGTCTGCTGGCGCGGTGCGGCCAGCAAGTTGAGCGTCCGGCCGGAAGAGGGGCTGGAGGTCATCTGTACCGGTCGCCTGACGACATATCCGGGGCGATCCAAGTATCAGATCGTTATCGAGTCGATGGAGATGGCCGGTGAGGGCGCACTCCTGAAGATGCTCGAGGAGCGCAAACGCAAGCTCGCAGCCGAAGGGCTGTTCGATGCCGAGCGGAAAAAGCCGATCCCGTTCCTGCCGACGGTAATCGGGGTGGTGACCTCGCCCACCGGTGCGGTGATCCGGGATATTCTGCACCGGCTGCAGGACCGTTTCCCGCGCCATGTGCTGCTCTGGCCTGCCGTGGTGCAGGGTCCGGGTGCGGCAGAACAGGTGACGGCAGCGATCAACGGTTTTAATGCCCTGCCGGAAAGCGGTGGCAAGGTGCCGCGACCTGACCTGATTATCGTTGCCCGTGGCGGTGGCAGCCTCGAAGATCTCATGGCCTTCAACGAGGAGAATGTTGTCCGGGCAGCGGCGGCGAGCTCGATCCCGCTTATCTCTGCTGTGGGTCACGAGACCGATACCACCCTGATTGATTTTGCCAGTGACCAGCGTGCACCGACCCCGACGGCGGCTGCGGAAATGGCCGTGCCGGTTCGCAGCGACCTGATCTATACCTTGCGTGATGCCGAAAGCCGCCTCGACAGTGCCGCCCGTCGTCATGTGGAGCGGCTGATGCTGCAGCTTGAAGGCATGGCACGCGGGCTGGTGCATCCACGCCAGCGCCTCGAAACCGAAATGCAGCGCCTCGACCAACTCGATGAACGTTTGCGTCGGGCCGGTGGGCAGTATATGCGCGACCGTCAGACCACGCTCGCCCATGCCGCCAGCCGTCTGAGCCTCAAGCCGATGCAGCAGGCGATTGCCCAGTCTACCACCCGCGTTGCCGAGATGGCGGCACGTCTTGAGGCCAGCATGGTGCGTGATGTGGAGCGGCGTGGCGAGCGCCTGACCGCCGTGTCCCGCCAGTTGGAAGCGGTCAGCCATAAATCCGTGCTCGACCGTGGCTATGTCATGGTGGCCGATGAACAGGGCGTGCCGATTACCAAGGCGGCATCGCTGTCCGACGGGCAGGCGGTCGATCTCAACTTCGCAGATGGTGTTGCTAAAGCGGTTGTGGGCAGTGCTGGCGCACAGGTGACACCATCCGAGCCAAAACAAGCCGAAGTGCCCACCAAGCCGGCAGCCAAGCCAGCCAAGCCGGTAAAGAAACCGGCTTCCCCCGGCTCTGGCGGTCAGGGGTCGCTGTTCTGATTTTCGCGCTGCCGTTCAGCAAGTCTTAAGCATCTGATCCGTATTCTCCTCCTAGTCCAAGATGAGGAGGAATCGATCATGCCCCTGCTTTATGAAGGTATGCCGCTGAGCGAGGTACGGATTGACTGGCGGACCAAGATTGTCGCCTGGTGGGAGGGCTTTGACCTCGACGCCATACGTCAGAAACAGGAGCAGCAACGCGCCCGCCTGCTTGAGGCCAAGCGCGACATGTCAAAGCAGAAGGACACCCCGCTGCCATTGCCGGTTGAGGAACCGGAAATCGAAAATGGCCTCGACCGCCATGGCCGTGCGCTCTGGTCCCTGACCCGGATCGAGCTTGCCGAGCTGATGTGGGGCGAGGGCTATGTGGAGCCGGGTGCCACCAGCTGGATTCCCAAACTGATAGCCACCTTGCCGCTCAACCGGGACTCAAGCCTGCTTGACCTGTCTGCCGGGCTGGGTGGTGTTTCAAGACATGCGATCGAGCAATACGGCACCTATGTCGATGCCTATGAACAAAGCCCGTTGTTGGTCGAAGAGGCAGGCAAGCGGCTGAAGAGCATTCCCGACCAGTCGCATATCAATCTCGATGAGTTTTCGCTGGAACGGTTCGGCATTACCCGGCGGTACGAGTTCTGTGTCGCGCTCAATGTGTTCTATACCATCGCTGATAAGCCGCTGCTCTGGCAGCATCTGTCGTCGGTGCTGAAGGATCGTGGGCAGCTGGTGTTCACCGACTTTGTTATCGACGGTGATACCGATCTGACAGCCAAACCCATGAGAGCCTGGCAGGATACCGAACGGCTCGAACCCCATCTGCAGACAATCGGGGAGACGGAAAAGCAGCTTACCTCTGCCGGGTTTGATGTGCGGACCGTTGAGGATTTGTCGACTGCCTATAAACGTGAGACCAAGCTGGGGCTGTCGCGTCTGCATGATTATTTGCTGGCCAAGGATCTGGATCAGGACAGCAAGACTATCCTGACCGATGAAATTGCGCTGTTGACCCGGCGTCTGCTGGCGCTCGAAAACGGTCTGCGGGTCAAGCGGGTTCACGCAATCCTGCCGATTTCGGCGGGGGAGAGCGATGATCTGACGGAATAAGCGGATTTTTTTGCTGATTTTGGCCAGATATGGTTGTTCCCAGCGTTGACAGACGGCGGGTCAGCCATTATCAACCACGCATCCCCGTATTAGGAATAGAACCATGCGTATTGCGAATTCTCTGAAAACGCTGAAAAAGCGTGACAAAAACTGCCGTGTGATCCGCCGCAAAGGCCGGGTCTTCGTGATCAATAAAAAGAACCCACGCTTCAAGGCGCGTCAGGGCTGATTGATCCTGTCCGCGATCCGGGCGATTGCGGCTTAACAGTTTTTAAAACGGCGGTCTCGTGTGAGGCCGCCGATTTTTGCGTTTTGGGCATCAGTTTTTTCCAGCGTAAATAACCTTTCTGTGTCGATTTGCCGGTAGCATCTGCCGTAATTCCGGCTATCCTGCGCATAACGAAGCCAGATATTTGGCCGGATAAGATCGTTTTGAAACAGGGAGGTTGGCCCATGGGCATTATCAATATGCCGGAGGCCGATAAAGGCATTACCGAACGCCGGAACAGTATTCTGGCCGATTTGCGCGGTATTGTGCCTGCCGAGGTGATTATCGATACCGATGATCAGATGCGCCCGTTTGAAACCGACGCCTTCACCGTCTATCGGCAAATGCCACTCGCGGTCATGCTGCCACGCACCACCGAACAGGTCTCGGCGATCATGGCCTATTGCCATCAGCACGGGATCAAGGTGATTGCGCGCGGTGCCGGAACCTCGCTAACCGGCGGCGCATTGCCGACCGCCGATGCAATCATCCTTGGCATATCCAAGATGCGGGACGTGCTGGATATCGACCTTGATAACCGCACGATCCGGGTTCAGACCGGCATCACCAATATCAATGTCACCCGCGCGGTGGAGGCGGAGAATTTCTTCTACGCGCCCGATCCGTCATCCCAGATTGCCTGCACCGTTGCCGGTAATATCGGTATGAATTCCGGCGGTGCCCATTGCCTGAAATATGGCGTCACCACCAATAACATCATGGGCATGACGGTGGTGCTCGCTGATGGTGAGGTGATCGAGATCGGTGGCGATTTCTATGAGACCGATGGCTATGACCTGATGGGCCTGATGACCGGTTCCGAAGGGATGCTCGGTATTGTTACCGAGGTCAGCCTCAAGGTTCTGCGCTCCCCGGAAGCGGCCCGCCCGTTGATCATGGGGTTTGGCACCAATGAACAGGCCGGTGCCTGTACCGCCGCGATCATTGCATCCGGCATCATTCCGGTGGCCATCGAGTTTATGGACAAGCCGTCGATCCATGCTTCCGAAGCCTTTGCCAAGGCCGGTTATCCGCTCGATGTGGAAAGCCTGCTGATTGTTGAGGTCGAGGGCTCTGATGACGAAATCGACTATCTGCTCGAAAAACTCACGGCGATCGCAAGCCAGCACAACCCCAGCTACATGAAGGTGAGTGGCTCGGCAGAAGAGAGTGCCGCGATCTGGAAGGGCCGGAAATCGGCCTTCGGCGCGCTCGGCCAGATTCTGCCGAACTATCTCTGTATGGATGGTGTCATTCCGACCGGGCAGCTGCCGCAGGTGCTCCACCGTATCAATGAGCTGAAAGCGGAATACAAGCTCGAGGTCGCCAATATCTTCCATGCCGGTGACGGCAATCTGCACCCGGTGATCCTGTTCGATCCGCAGGTTGAGGGCGAGACCGAGCGTGCCGAGCGGTTTGGTGCCGATATTCTGAAACTCTGTGTCGATGTTGGCGGGTGCCTGACCGGCGAGCACGGAGTCGGGATCGAAAAGCGCGATCTGATGTCCTACCAGTACAACGAGATCGAACTGGCCCAGCAGCGTCGGATCAAGACCGCTTTTGATGCCAAATGGCTGCTGAACCCGGCCAAGGTCTTCCCCCTCGACAGCCGTCTGGCTGACGAAGCCGCATAACCTCACGATAACCCGAACAGCAGAGCATCCAGATGTTGGCCGAGGCTGATACCATTATCAAAACCGAAGAGGCGCTTGTCGCTGCCATAACCGAGGCGGCACAGGCGAAAAAGCCGGTCAATATCATCGGCGCCGGTACCAAGGCCGGTCTCGGCCGCCCGTTCGATCCGTCGGCCACAACCGTCAGCACGGCGGGTTTGAGCGGGGTTACTCTCTATGAGCCGGCGGAGCTGGTGCTGTCGGCCAAGGCCGGTACCACGGTGGCCGAGATCGAAAAGCTGCTCGACAGCAACAACCAGATGCTCGCCTTCGAGCCGCCGGATTATGCCCGGCTGCTCGGCACCGAACCGGGTAAACAGACAATCGGCGGTGTGGTGGCGACCAACCTGTCCGGCCCGCGCCGGATTTATGCCGGTGCCGCCCGCGATCTGCTGATCGGTACCCGCGCGGTCAATGGTATGGGCGAGCTGATCCGTGGCGGTGGCCGGGTGATGAAGAATGTCACCGGCCTCGATATTCCCCGGATCATGGCGGGATCATATGGCACGCTGTCCGCGCTGTCGGAATGTACCTTCAAGGTTCTGCCCAAGGGCGAGGTTACCCGTACCCTGATTGTCAGTGGTATCGATCTCGATCAGGCCAGTGCGGTCATGTCCGCTGCCGTTACCAGCCCATACGAGATTTCAGCGGCGGCCTGGGTGCCGGGCAATCTTATTGCCGCACTTGGTGTTGATGGCATCCCGGCTGATGGCGGCAAGGGATGTGTCTATCTCCGGCTGGAGAATTTCGAAACCTTTGTTACCCGCCGGATTGCAGCACTGACTGCGCTGCTGGGCAAGGAATTTGCCGGTGCCGGGTTTGTCGAGGTTGATGGCGCTGTTTCGAAAGCGCTGTGGCGCGCGCTCGGTGATGTGGTGCCGTTTACCGGTGCCGATTACCGGGATCACAATATCTGGCGCCTGTCGGTGCCGCCGGTCCTCGGCGGGGCGGTGGCAGGTGCGCTCGGCGTCAAATTGCCTGCCGCCACTATGTTCATGGACTGGAGCGGTGGTCTCGTCTGGCTCGCCATCGCACCCGGTGATATGGCCGAGGTGTCCGCAACCATCCGTGACACGGTCGGCCAGGTGACTGGCAGACGCGGTGGCCGCTCGACACTGGTTCGGGCATCGGATGAGGTACGTACGGCTGTACCCGTCTTCGATGTGCCGTCCTATGCCATTGATGCGCTTAATAAACGGATCAAGTCCAGCTTCGATCCCCATGGGTTGTTCAGCCCGTACCGTATGCACGCCAGCCTCTAACGCGATACCCGCCCATGCAAACCTATTTCCGTGACGAACAGCTCGCCGATCCCCAGATGGCGGCATCCGAAGAAATCCTGCGTACCTGTGTGCATTGCGGTTTCTGCACCTCGACCTGTCCGACCTATACCCTGCTCGGGGATGAGAACGACAGCCCGCGCGGTCGTATCTATCTGATCAAGGACATGCTGGAGAATGACAAGCCTGCCTCCGACAAGGTGGTCAAGCATATCGACCGCTGCCTGTCCTGCCTGTCCTGTATGACCACATGCCCGTCCGGCGTGCATTATCAGCATCTGGTCGATCACGCGCGTGAGCATATCGAGAACACCTATAATCGCCCATGGCATGACCGCGCCCTGCGCTCGCTGCTGGCGTTCCTGCTGCCCCATCCCATGCGGTTCCGCTTTGCGCTTATGGGTGCATGGTTTGCCAAGCCGGTGCTGAAGCTGAAGCTATCGCGCAAGCTCCCGCAACGGATGCAGGCGATGCTGCGCCTTGCCCCAGCGCATCTGCCGGCGCCAAGCCCGCTTGACCGTCCCGGCGTCTTTCCGGCGCTCGGTGCCCGCAAGGCACGAGTTGCGCTTCTGGCGGGCTGTGCCCAGCCGGTGCTGCAGCCATGGATCAATGAGACAACGATCAAGCTGCTCAACCGTATCGGCGTCGAGGTGGTGGTGCCGAAAGCCGCCGGTTGCTGTGGCGCGCTGGTTCATCACCTTGGCAAGACCGATCCGAGCCACGTACAGGCCGCCGCGAATATTGAGGCATGGCACCGTGAAATGTCCGGTGAGGGGCTGGATGGGGTGATTATCAACGCATCCGGTTGCGGTACACAGGTCAAGGACTACGGCTTCATGTTCCGGAACGATGCGAAGCTGGCGGAGAAGGCCAAGGCGGTATCGGCGATCACACGGGACATTACCGAGTTCCTCAGCGATTTCGGCATTGGTGATGTGACCAATCCGCTGAGCGATCTGACCGTTGCCTATCACTCCGCCTGTTCCATGCAGCATGGCCAGAAGATCAAGGACCAGCCGGTCAATCTGTTGAAACAGCTCGGCTGCACCGTGAAACAACCGGCGGAAGGGCATCTCTGCTGTGGTTCGGCGGGTACCTACAACATCATGCAGCCCGAATTGTCCGAGCAGTTGAGGGCGCGCAAGCTGAAGAATATCGCCTCAACCGCTCCCGACATCGTGGCGACGGGCAATATCGGCTGTATCACCCAGATCGCCAGCGCGAAGCAGTTTCCGGTCGTGCATACGGTGGAGCTTATCAACTGGGCAACCGGTGGCGAGAAACCGGTGGCACTTCAAGGGCGCTAGGGCGTTTCGTCCGGGATCAGCTTGCCGGGATTCATCCGGTTGTCGGGGTCAAGTGCCTGCTTGATTGCCCGCATCATCGCCAGTTCCGCCGGGTCCTTGTAGGCCGCCATATCCTTCAGCTTCAGGCGTCCGACACCATGTTCGGCACTGAAACTGCCGCCATGGGCCATGACCAGCTTGTGGATCGGGCCAGTGATGTCATCCCAGCGGGCGAGGAAATCCGCCCGGTCCATGGCAACCGGCTGCATCATGTTGAAATGCAGATTGCCGTCGCCGATATGGCCGAAAACCGTCGGGCGAATATCGGGCATTATCTCTGTCACCCGGTCGATCCCGGCCTCGATAAAATCTGCAATGCGTGAGACCGGCACGGAAATATCATGCTTGATCGACCCGCCCTCAAGGCGCTGGGCCTCGACGATCGCTTCACGCAGATACCAGAAATCACCGCGCTGGCTGTCATTCTGGGCAATGACCACATCACTGACGACACCGGCCTCGAACAACTCGCCGAGGGCATTCTCGATGGTCTCGTCCAGACCGCTATCGGCCCGTCCGGCAGTGATCTCGGTCAGACCGTACCAGTCATGAACGTCATCGAAGGGATCGCGGCAGTTCTCCATATGCCGGAACGCGATATCGAGGCAGGGGCGGGCGATGATCTCAAAGGCCTCGACCTGTCCGCCGCTGGCACTGTTCAGGCTGTTCAGCACCGTCAGCGCCGCTGCTGGTGACGGCACTGCGAGCATGGCGGTCAGGCGATGGCGTGGCCGTGGAAACAGCTTCAGGCAGGCACCGGTGATGATGCCAAGCGTTCCTTCGCTGCCGATAAACAGCTGTTTCAGATCATAGCCGGTGTTGTTCTTGCGCAGGCTGTTGAGGCCATGCCAGATCGTGCCGTCGGGCAGCACCACTTCAAGCCCCAGCACCAGATCACGGGTATTGCCATAGCGCAGGGTCAGGATGCCCCCGGCATTGCTGGCGATATTGCCACCGATCCGGCACGACCCCTCGGCACCGAGGCTGAGCGGGAAGTAAAGGTCGGCACCCTCGGCGGCAGTCTGTATCTCGGCGAGGATACAGCCGGCATCAACAGTGATGGTGTTGTTGATCGGGTCAAGCTCGCGCACGCCGCCCATGCGATCCAGTGACAGGATAATCGCCGCCTCATCCTCATAAGGCACGGAACCACCGACAAGGCTGGTATTACCGCCCTGGGGCACAATGGCGATGCCATGGGCGGCACAGAGTTTGACCACGCTGGCCACGTCCTCGGTCGCTGCTGGTCGAACCACGGCCAGTGCGCTCGACCGGAACTTGCCGCGCCATTCGGTGATATAGGGCGTGATCCGGCTGTCATCGGGCAGGATGATCGCCTCGTCGGCAATGGTTTCCTGCAGTGCGGTCAGAAAGCTCTGGGTCATGCGTCCACCTTGCTGGCTGCAGCAGCCCGGCGCAGGCGATCATTGATTGCGAGGCCGAGGCCCATATCCGGGATCGGCGCAATGGCAATGGCGGTGGCACCGCTGTCTTCCAGCTCATGCAGCATGGCAAACAGGTTGTGTGCTGCCTCATCGAGATCGCCGACCGGGCTGAGATTGCGGCGCTCGCCTTGTCCTTTGGGGGTGAACGGGTTGGGGCCGAAGCCGATAAAGGCTTCGCCATCAGACAGCTCGTTATCGCGGACATTGATCCGCACCGGGATGCGCGGCGCGTAATGGCGCAGCAGCAGGCCGGGCGAAATGGGGGCGGTATTGTCAGTGACATTGACCGCCATCACCTCTGGCAGCAGGTCGATCAGGTCATCAACGCCGAGCGCACCGGGGCGCATGATGGTGGCGCGGTCGGGTTTGCTGAGGTCAAGCACCGTGCTCTCCAGCCCGATCTCGCATTGGCCGCTGCTGAGGATCAGGGGCACCTCTGCGCCGAAGGCTTCCGCCACCATCATGGCCGTGGTCGGGCTGAGACGACCGGATTTGTTGGCACTCGGTCCCACCATCGGCTTGCCGAATGCGCTGATGAGCGCGCGCGCCGTCGGATGGGCGGGCGCGCGTACCGCAACGGTATCGAGACCGGCGCGGGCGATGTCGGCCACCGCTGCACCACCCGCATAGGGCAGGATCAGGGTCAATGGGCCCGGCCAGTATTGCGCCATCACCATGGCGGTCCGGTCATCGACTCGTGCAATGGTTTTTGCCATTGCCGGGCCGTCCACATGGCAAATCAGCGGGTTTTGCGGGGGGCGGCCCTTGAGGGCAAACACCCGGGCAACCGCCGCTGCATTGCCGGCATCGGCACCCAGCCCGTAGACGGTCTCGGTCCCGAACGCCACCACATCGCCAGCCGTTAAGGCATTGGCGGCGCGGGCAATTCCGCTTGCCGATCCGGGCAATATGGTTGGTGTCTCTGTGCTCATGTCCGTTTGATGCCCTGTGTCAGGACCGATGGCAAGTGTCGGATACGGTTGCAGGCGCTACTTGCTGACCGGTGCCGACCCGTGCACTCATTGTTGCGCTGCATCAATTTCAGACAGCCAGCAAGCAGGAGTTCAGGGGATATGTCAGGAACCATCATAACAGTCGCCCAGCAAAAGGGCGGGGCCGGCAAGACAACACTGGTTGCGCATCTCGCGGTTTCCCTGATGCAGCGTGGCCTGTCCGTGGCGCTGGTCGATATCGATCCGCAGGCCTCGCTGTCATACTGGTATGATGCCCGACAGGAGAGTTTCGGCGACGAGGAGACCGGGCTTACCCATAGCAAGATTTCCGGTTGGCGTACCCAACGCGAGGTCGAGGAACTGGCCGCCAGTCACGATGTGGTGCTGATCGACAGCGCGCCCCATGCGGAGATGGAGACCAAGACCGCGATCCGAGCGGCCTCGCTCGTGGTGATCCCGGTGCAGCCGAGCCCGATGGATTTCTGGGCCACCCAGCCAACCCTTGATCTCGCGAAGTCGGAGAAGGTGACGCCGATGCTGGCGCTCAACCGGGTGCCGCCGCGCGCGGTGCTGTCAGAGGTGATCGAGGGCAAGCTGAAGAAGCTCGATGCCAAGGTTGCCAAGGCCCGCCTCGGTAACCGGGTCGGCCTTGCCGCGGCCATGCTGGACGGTAAGACGGTCTCCGAAACCCAGCGAAGCAGCGTCGGGGCAAAAGAGGTCAAGGCGCTGGCGGCGGAAATCTACAAGGCGGCAGGCGGCGCAAAACGCCTGAAATAGCACCTGCTGCTATCCGTTATAGCCCAGATGTCTGGACATGCGCCCGAGGGTGATGCCAACACAGGCTGATGCCGGGAACAGCGCCAGCGTGCCCACGACCTGCAGCACACCGATTACCGGACCGGGCAGACCGCAGCAGACGATCAGCGACTGGGCAATCCCGGCAACCAGCAGGAACGGTGCCGCTCCGAAGATCAGGGCAAGGGCCAGTTGCCATGCCTCATGACGGTCGAGCGCTTCCCAGACCGCATTGATCTGTATCGGCTTGTCGAGTGTGAGATCGACCATGACGAGGCTGAACCGCAAGGCCAGTGCCGTGGTCAGCAAGGCCAGTGCGGCATAGGCAATGCTGGCAAGACGCAGGCTCTCGCTGATGCCGATATCGAGGATGGTGCGATGCCCGAACCATCCGGCGAGCTTGTGGGTGGCGAAGAACCGGTGCTCCATGGAAAACAGCAGCCCGCCAACCTGCAGCCAGCACCAGACCGGAATACCGATCAGGAACAACCCGCCGATGACGATCTGGGCCTCACGCATGCCGAGCGGGAAGGGGATGCCGCCGGGGTAATTCTGCTCAAGCTCGCTGCGCAACCAGATCGCGCCATGCAGGATCAGGGCGAGCGTGGCGGCAAAGGCCGAGAAGTCGAGACCGCTCGGGGAATATTCCTGCGCGCCGTCAAAGATACCGAGAAACGGCAGCGGCAGGGCCATCATGAACAGCACGCCGAACCATGGCAGCCCATAGCGCACAATCCTCCCCGCATCGCCGGTTACGGTTGCGGCGGCGTGCCGTGCCTCGGCAATGGCGACACCGGTTGATGACGGGGAATGGCTGGGCTGGTCGGTCAAGAAAAGCTGCTTAAACGGGCCGTTGGAGTGTCAGAGTTCCTGCACGGCCTTCAGAACGGTATCCACATGCCCGGGTACTTTCACCTTACGCCACTCCTGACGCAAGACCCCATCGGCATCAATCAGGAATGTCGAGCGCTCGATGCCCATATATTTGCGGCCATACATGCTCTTTTCCTTCCACACATCATAAGCCTCGGCCACGCCGGTTTCCTCATCGGAACCGAGAATGACCTTGAGGTCGTGCTTGGCCTTGAACTTGTCGTGGCTCTTGACGCTGTTCTTGGACACGCCGACCACAACAGCACCAGCCGCCTCGAAGGCTGGCAGTTGTTCGGTAAAGGCAATGGCCTCGGCAGTGCAGCCGGAGGTGTCGTCCTTGGGATAGAAGAACAGCACCACCGTCTTGCCCTTCAGTCCGGCGAGGCTGACCGTGCCGTCGCCATCGGTCGGCATATCAAAGGCGGGGGCTGGTTTTCCGATTTCCGTGCTCATCTTATGGGTTTCCTGATTGTCGGTTACTGGCTGTCCGGTGGCGGCAGGGCGCTTGCCGGATCGGTGATGATGGTTTTGAAGTGATGCTCTGTACGGTCAATGACAGACGACAGATCAGCCGTTGCCGCGTCAAAGTCAATTTCTGCGTCTTCAGGATGATCAGGCTGGATGATCCGGGCCAGATGATCGCGTATCGTAGGGTTGACGCTGGCCGGGTCAAACCGCGTACCATCCGGTGCGATCAGACGCAGATAGCTGCGTATCCGGCGATAGAGGCTGTAGGCAGCAATCAGATCATCGGCGGTACCTGTTTCGATAAACCCGGCAGCCTTGCAGCGCTCCAGAGCCGCGGTGGTGCTGGCGGAGAGAATGCCCGGCTCCGCATGGGCATGGCGCAGCAGGAGATATTGGGCGATGAACTGGATGTCGGTGATACCGCCCGGATGATGCTTCAGCTGCCAGATATCGGTCTGGCTGTGCTGGTCGCGCAGGCGTCGGCTCATATCCGCCACGTCGCGGAGCAGACGGTCCGGGTCGCGCCGGGCGGTGAGGGTTTGGAAGATGATCCGCTCGACCTGTGCCCGCAGATCAATGTCGCCGGAGATTACCCGCGCGCGGGTCAGGGCCATATGCTCCCAGGTCCAGGCATCGCTGTCCTGATATTGTGCAAAGCTCTCCAGACTGACCGCCAGCGGTCCGCTGTTTCCCTGTGGTCGCAACCGCAGATCGACCTCGTACATCCGACCTTCCGAGGTCAGGCTGGTAATCGCCGTGACCAGCCTTGAGGCCAGCTTGATCCAGTATTCATTGGGCGAGAGCGGACGTTTGCCATCGGATTTTTCGTTATGCGGATCGACCCGATAGACCAGCACCAGATCAAGGTCACTGGTCAGGGTGATCTGGCCGCTGGCAAGGTTGCCCATGGCGATGATCGACAGGCCGCCGCCGGGGAAATGGCCGTGCTGGCGCTCGAATTCACCGATCACGATAGGTTCGAGGGCGGTCAGGCTGATTTCGGCGACACGTGCCAGAAACTGACCGACCCGGTATCTGGGCGTTTTGCCGTCAAGCAGGTGCAGTGCTGCCTGAAACCGGCGGCGGGCGGTCCAGCGCCGACAGATATCGAGGCAATCCTCATAGGACCCGGCCACACTCAACTGCCCGGATAATTCCTGTTCCAGCACATTCCAGTCCGGCAGTTGCTCGGTCACCTGCGGATCAAGGACCGCGTCGAGCAGATTGGGGCGTCGGGTCACCAGATCGGCAAGCGCCGGGGCGAAGCCCAGAATGCTGGCAAACAGTTGCGGCAGGCGCGGGCTGTTTTTGATCAGGGAGAAAACCGGCACGCCAGCCGATAGCTGGGACAGGAAGCCGTCAAAACGAAGCAAGACCTGATCCGGGTCCGGCGTCTTGCCGAAGGCGCTCAACAAAACCGGCAGAACCTGTTTCAGCAGGTCCCGCGCTCGCTCGCTGCGGGTCGACTGATATTTGCCCTCGAGCCAGCCGGTGATGATGCCCTGTGATTTTGTGAGATCGGCAAAGCCATAGGCGCTCAGGCCATGTTGCCAGTTCGATGGCAGTGCCTCGCCGCTATTCGCGTCATCGGTCTCGGCAGTACCGTTGAAGAAGTGCTGATACTCGTGCGCCACCAGATCAGTATGGGTTTTCAGTGCGGCCAGAAACGCGGTGCTTGTCTGTCCCATGCTGGCGGCAACGGCAGCGATGCCCTCATCGCTTACGGGCAGGCTGTGGGTTTGCTGGTCGCTCTGCATCTGCAACCGGTGCTCGACCGTGCGCAGGAAGATATAGGCATCGGTCAACCGGTCGCGCTTCATTGGTGTCAGACGACCACTGCGCACCAGTTCGTCGAGCACATCCAGTGTCTGCATGATGCGCAAGCCCGGCTGCTGTCCGGCGAACAGCAACTGATGGCCCTGGGCAAAGAACTCGAGTTGACGAATGCCGCCGCGGTCGAGCTTGACGTTATAGCCATGCCATGGGTTGTCCTGATGCCGCCGTTGCTTCAGGTCGATCTTGCGCTTGACCGCTTCCATGTCCTCGATGGCGGTAAAGTCGCTGCCCGCACGCCAGACCCATTGTCCGAGGGTTTCCATCAGGCTGCGGGCCACTGGCGGGTCGGCAATAACCGGACGCGCCTTAATCATCGCGGCCCGTTCCCAGTTCAGCGCCTGTGCGTGGTAATAGGCAATCGCACTGGTGGTGGAGACAGCGAGCGGGGTCGATGCCGGGTCGGGCCGCAAGCGCAGATCAGCCCGGAAGACATAGCCATCGACTGTACGCTTCTCCAGCAGGTTGATCAGGTCGCGGGCCAGTCGGGTGAAAACCTGTGGCGCGTCGTAGCGGTCTATCGGCGTGGCGGTGGGATCATAGAATGCAATCAGGTCCACATCGCTGGAATAGTTCAACTCACCCGCGCCGAGTTTGCCCATGGCGAGGATAACCAGCCCGCTGCCGCGTTCCGGTGCCGTCATATCCGTTGGTGCGTATTTCCCGGCGGCGGCGAGTTGCCAGAGCAGGTGTCGGGTCGCGAGCCGGATCAGATGATCTGCGATCAGGCTCAGCGCCAGTGTGATGTCGCGTAAACGCCAGAGCCCGGAGAAATCACCGAGTGCAATCACCAGATGTGCCCGCGTTTTGGCCTTGCGCAATGTGGCCGCGACAGAATCGGCGGAAGCCTGCGGGTCAATGTCGTCGCTGGCCTGCTGGAGGATCTGTTCAAGCGAGGTTTTCAGCGGTTGGGTCAGCAGGGCCAGCCCGGCATCGGCCTCACGGTGCATCAGCCCTGATAAATAAGGCGAATACGCCATCATTTTGCCCAAAGTCAGGTGCAGATGATTGGCGCTGGTGAGAATCTCTCGCAGGTTTTTGTCTATTGCCCCGTGTTTTGTCGCATAGTGGTCAAGTTGGCTGATCCAGTCCGTGTAGTCGCCATCCGCAATGTCCGGCATGACCTCATCGCTTACCGACCGCGCCGCGAGGGTCATAAGTCCGGTTCCGGGGAGTGTATCGAGGGCGGCGGCGATCATGGTGACGAACAGTTGATGCGGGTTCAGTGGTGTCAGGTGTTTTTGGCTTGGTATCCGGCCTCTGGCAACACCATCTGTTGTGCATACTGGCAGATAACGGGCAGATAGCGGAATTTAAAGGACCATCGACAGAACGTGGTTGATGAACATCATAATATCCCCGAGACGGCGGCTGACACCCCTTCCGATGACGGAACTGGGGAAAACTATGTCACGCCCCGTTATCTGGGGCTGCGCCGCTTCTGGCATGGCTGCCGCCGACCGCTGATCCTGTGCCTTGAGGGTGCGGCGATGCTGACCGGCCTGCTGGTCATTCTGGTCATCGCACTGACCTGGCGGCTGTCGTCCGGGCCGATCACGCTCGATTTCCTGACCGATGAGATTGAACTCGCGGTCAATCAGGCTGTCGCGCCGCTGCGGGTGGATATCGAGGCCGCCGCGATCCGCTGGGATAATGATGAAGGCTGGCTGCGCCTCGCCGGGCGTCAGGTCAAGCTGCGTCGTGAGGACGGCAGGCTGGTCGGTCGGGTGCCGCAGATGGATGTGGCCTTCAGCGTCCCGAACCTGCTGCGCGGCAGGATGGTGGTCAAACAAGCGACCCTGCAGCGCCCGTTTATCCGCCTGACCCGCAAGCTCGATGGTGAGTTTGATGTTGATTTTACCGAAGCTGACGCGCCGTTATCTGAAGCATTGGCACCGGCCGAGGGCGCCTCGACCACTGACGACACGCTGAACTACCTGCTGACCACGCTGACGCCCGATGAACAGGGTGAGATTCCAAGTGGCCTCGAAAGCCTCAGCATAAATGATGCGCGGTTCCTGTTCATCGACCGCAAGATGGGTCACATCATTCGCTTTGACGAGATGTCCCTGTCCGTTCTGGCAACCGAAGTGGGCCTGGGAATTCTTGGCTCGACCCGCCTCTATGCCAGCGGTGGCCGGACCCTGTTGCGGGCATCCGGGCGTTTCGATGTTGCTGCCGAAACCTCTGATATCACGACCAGCCTGCGGATTTTTGATGCTGACGCCGAGGCACTGGCCGAAATCGCCGGTGCGGCAATTCCCGAGGAAGTGCAGGGACTGCTCGACAGTGAGGCGACAGTTGAGGCCAGCTACGACAATGATCGCCGGACCCTGTCGCTGAGCCATGTGTCCGGTCAGCTTGGCGACAGCCGGTTTGACATGAATGGCAGTCTCTATCGGGTCGGTGCCTTGTGGCAGGGCTCCTTTGTCACCGGGATCAGCCGGATTGACGTGCCTGCCGTACTGGCCACCATCCCGGAAAGCGTCGATGTCGGCGCTCTCAACTGGTCGCGGGAGAATATCCTCAACGGGACGGTCGAGAATCTGAAGATTTACGCCACCGGGCAGGTATCTGCGGCGGACGTTACTGACTGGGAAATAACCGATCTGTTCGGCGATTTCGGCCTCTCGGATATGGCAGTGCGCTACCAATGGGCCTTGCCACCGGCAACCGATGTGATCGGCAAGGGGCGGTTCGATCGGCAAGCGGTCATAATAGATCTGAGCGAAGGCAAGATCGATGCGGTGCGGGCCGATAATGTGCAGGTGGTGATCGACAGCTTCGATGCCGAGTTTCCGGCGCTGGTGGTGACCGGTCATGCGGTCGGGCCGTTCCGGGAAATCATGACCGCGATGAACCACCCGCGCTTCGGCTATGCCGATTACCTCGGCCTGAAACTGGATGAGGTCAAGGGCTCGGTTGATGCCAATATGCGCTTTGCTCTGCCATTGAAACCGTCATTGCCTGCGGAAGAGGTGGAAGCGGATATTCGGGGCCAACTGACTGATGTGGCGACCAACCCGTTATTTGCCGGACTGCCGATCCGTGATGCCGACCTGTCGGCTGTGGTCAATGGTGACGGCGTTGTCGCCCGCGGTACGCTGGAGGCAGGCGGTATTCCGCTCAGCATCAACTGGCACCAGTATTTCGACAAGGATGCCGAGGTTGCCACCGCGCTCGATTTTCAGGGCAATATGAGTGATGAGCATCTGGCCGCGCTGGGGATTAAGACCGCGCCCTACCTGACCGGTATTATCGGTGTTGATGGTCGGGTCGTTGATTACAATGGCGGCAATACTGACATTCAGGCAACCGCGACCCTCGACAAGGCGCAACTGGCGATCCCGCAACTGAATTTCGCGCCGGAACCCGCGCCGGGCAGTCTGCTGGTGACGGTCAGTATCAAGCCCGACGATACGGTTGCCATCACCTCTGCCTCGCTCAGCAGCGATACCATTTCCTTCGACGCTTCCGGTGTCTTCAACCCTGATGGCAGCTATGGCGTTCGGGCCGACAGGCTGCAATGGGGTGCCACCGATCTGTCGATCAGCTTTGATGCCGGTGCCGATGGTGGCTGGGATGCCGTGATTGACGGCCCGCGCCTCGATCTGCGTCCCTTGCTCAAGGAAGAAGAAGCACCCGAAGTTACCGCCAGTGCTGAACCTGCGGACAAACCGGATGGCAAGAGTTTCGCCTGGCTGCTCGACAGCAGTGCCGTTGTTTCCGATGACAGTCCAACCCGCAAGATTACCTATTCGGTGCAGGAGGTTATAACCAGCAAGGGGATCGCGCTCAGCGATGTGCGCGGTGGGGTGGAACTGACGCCGAGCAACTGGCCATCGGTGATGGTGCAGGGACAGCTCGGCGATGCGCCGCTGGTGGTACAGATTTCCGGCACCCGGCCCGATCCCCTGAAAGTGCGTTTCGAGAGTGGTGATCTGGGTGCCCTGCTGTCGGCCTATAATGCCGATATTCCGCTGATCGGCGGACGGTTTGTCTTTGACGGCACCGGACGGCCATGGTCACGCGGCGATGTGGAACTGCATGGTGGTGTTGATCTGCAGGATTTCCGGCTGGGTGAGGCGGCGGTGCTGACCCGCACTATTGATGCCCTGTCACGTGAGGGCCTGGCGACAATCAATAAAGATGCCGGTTTCGGTTTCAAGCAATTCACGGCGGATATCGATCTCGGCAACGGCCAGCTCACCGTCCGCGAGGGGCGCGCATCCGGTGGCCAGTTTGGTTTCACCCTCGGCGGTGTGGTCGATCTCAGCAAGGAACAGCTCGACCTCAATGGTACGCTGGTGCCGGTCTATACGCTCAACCGCTGGATCGGGGCCATTCCGGTGATCGGCACATTGTTGACCGGCGGCGATGGCGAGGGGCTGTTTGCCGCCAACTACACGGTGGATGGCCCGTTCTCAGAGCCGGATATCAGCATCAATCCGCTCTCGGCCCTTGCTCCCGGCATTATCCGCAAGCTGTTGTTCGCACAGGACAACCTGCCCGCCAAGGAAGGCGAGGAGCGCAAACCGCTCGAGCCCCCTCCCGGCATGGTCGATCACGGCGGCTGATTGTCAGGAATGGACCGGTAAGGCGGGCATTCCGGTAACAGGTCAATTATTCTGGCCATGAACCGGCTGGCAGGCTTTTCCATATCCGCAAAGCCGGTATCATCATCGACAAACGCAAGACACTATGCCTTCAGGATGATGATCGATGTGGTACTACAGAACAAAAGCTGGCGTTATCGGCCCGGTATCAGGCGAGGAGATGGTGCGCCTGATTGATGCCGGTGAGATTGTCGAGACGACACTGGTGCGTCGCGACGGGCAGTCCGACTGGTCCGAGGCATGGCAAACCGACCGCGCCGGTTACCTCCGCGCCATGAGCAGCGTTGACAGTAATTACAGCATCGACGGCGCATATGCCGGACAGGTTGCCAGTGTGTGGTCCCGCATTGGAGCCTGTTTTCTTGATACAATTTTCACGAGCATCGTAAATAACATTTTGACACTAGTACTTGGTTTCTTGCTGGGAAACACGGACTACACCGATTCTGAAATCACTAAACTCTCATTTTTATGCGTGTTGATTTTCTTGACCTTGTATTACGGAATTCCATCTGGATCGAGTAAACAGGCGACGTTTGGAATGCAAATGCTCAAGATCAGGTTCATTCGGCCCAATGGTCAGAAGGTTGGTTTCATCCGTGGTGCGTTGCGTTCCTATGCCTTTGCTCTGTCTATAATGCCGCTTTTTTTGGGTCTGATCGCAGCTCTGTTCAACGAACAGCGGATCACCCTGCATGATCTGATCTGCGGTACCCGTGTAGTGCGCGCCTGATCCTGCTGGCGCTACAGCAGCTTGGTTATATGCTTCTCATCGCCTGACCCGCTCGTCTTGGTCAGCGGGTGCGGGGTGATTTTCTCAAGCGTTGCCTGATAATCCGGGTTGCCACGATTTTCATGGACTTGATTGAGCAGGTGTTCGGCATCACGCTGGCGCAGCTTGTTGATAATGCCGTCCCGCTCGGTGCTGGCATAGCCCAGTTCGGCGAGCGCCTGACCACCAAGGGCAAGACCGGCCTCCAGCGTTTCCCGCACCACGAAATCGGCATCCAGCGCATGCAGCCGGATGGCGTGGATACGGTCATAGGCGCGCACCAGTACCTTGGCCTGCGGGAAGTTGCGTTTGATCAGTGCAAAGATGGCATCAATCCGTTTTACATCATCGACACAGATAATGATCAGCTTGGCCTCGGCGGCACCGGCGGCCTGCAGCACGTCACGGCGAGTGCCCTCGCCGAAATGCACCTGAAAGCCGAATTTCGCCGCCTGTTGGATGCGTTTCGGATCATTGTCGATCAGGGTCACCGGGATATGCTCGGCCAGCAGCGCCTGTGATGCGATCTGCCCGACCCGGCCAAAGCCGATAATCAGCGCCTTGCCGCCATGCACCTCGACCGGTGGCTGGTCGCCAGAGACATTCTTTTCAGCCGCGAGCCGGATCAGCAGTTTCTCGGCAAAGGGCGAGATTGCCATGGACAGGGTGATGATGACGACAAGGATGGAGCTGGTCTGGCCATCGAGCAGCAGGCTGGATGAGGCGGCAGCAAAGATGACGAAGCCGAACTCGCCATGCTGGGACAGCACCCCGGCAACCTTCAGGGATGAGGCATGGTCGGCCTTGAACCACCGCCCGGCGGCATAGACACCGGCGATCTTGAGGCCGAGGAACAGCGGGGTTGCCAGTAGTATAACCAGCCAGTTGGCGGCAACGCTGCCAAGATCGAGCGACAGGCCGATGGCAACAAAGAACAGGCCGAGGAAGATGCCCCGGAACGGCTCGATATCCGCCTCAAGTTCATGGCGATAGGAGCTGTCAGCGAGCATCACGCCCGCAATGAAGGCCCCCATGGCATAGGACAGCCCGGCCATGTCCATCAGCAGCGAGGCGGCGATAACCACGCCAAGTGCCCCGGCGGTGGTAATCTCCGGGGTGCGGGCATAGGCCAGCAGGCGGAACATACGGTCGAGGCCGTAATGGCCGACCACGATCAGCGTGCCGATCGCCAGCAGGCCGAGACCAACACTGGTCAGGTTCTCGCCCAACGTCCCCATCTCACCACCGGCGGACAGGATCTGCACCAGCAGGAGGAGCGGAACGATGGCCAGATCCTCAAATAGCAGGATCGACAGGGCGGTGCGACCGGTCGGGCTGCCGCGTTCGCCCTTCTCATCGAGGCCCTGCATCACCAGCGCGGTCGAGGACAGGGCAAGGCCGAGGCCGATGACGAGGCTGACCTGCCATGTCAGGCCGAACAGCAGCGGCGGTATGGTCATCAGGAAGCCGCAGAGCAGCACCTGCACCAGACCACGCCCGAAGATCATTTTGCGCATGGCCCAGAGATGATCCGGGCGCAGTTCCAGCCCGATGACAAACAGGAACAGGACCACGCCGAACTCGGCGAAGTGCAGCAGTTCCTCGGGATGCTCGGCATAGCTGAGCTTGAAGGCAAGACCAGCGGTAACCCCGGCTGCCAGATAACCGACGATACGGCCAAGTCCCAGCTTTTTAGTCAGGGGGACGAACAGGCAGGCGAGGACGATCAGTCCCAGCGCTTCGGCAAACCGCCATTCAAGATCGGAGAAGTTGAAGAACATACCGGCCATTTTTATTCAGCGATAACCCGTACGTGTTTCTTCTTGCCTCTGGATAATTGGATGTACCCCGAGCTGTTCACATCTGCAGGCCCTATATGCTGGTCTATTGTGGAGATAGATTCTGAGTTAGCTCTCGCTGCTCCTTGTTGAATGAGCCTTCTGGCTTCTCCTTTAGATTGGGCCAAGCCTGTTTCGACATACAAATCAACTACAAGGATGCCTTTTTGTAACCTTGCTAAATCAACTAAATGAGTCGGTGCGTTTTCATCTAAGGCACCTTTCTCAAAGGTCTGGCGGGCGGTTTCCGCGGCATTGTTGGCCGCTTCCTCGCCATGGCACAGGCGGGTTGCCTCGAAGGCCAGTACCTTCTTGGCATCATTGATGTCCTGTCCTTCAAGCGCGGCCAGTCTGGCGATCTCGTCCATCGGCAGTTCGGTGAACAGCTTCAGGAAGCGACCGACATCGCCGTCCTCGGTATTGCGCCAGAACTGATAGTAGTCATAGGCACTCAGACGGTCCTCGTTGAGCCAGACGGCACCGGCGGCGGTTTTGCCCATCTTGGCACCGGAAGATGTGGTGAGCAGCGGTGTGGTCAGGCCATAGAGCGACAGCCCGGCCATCCGGCGGCCAAGCTCGACGCCATTGACGATATTGCCCCATTGGTCAGAGCCGCCCATCTGCAGCGCGATGCCGTGGCGCTTGTTCAGCTCCACGAAATCATAGGCCTGCAGAATCATGTAGTTGAATTCGAGGAAGGTCAGCGGCTGTTCACGCTCCAGACGCAGTTTCACACTGTCGAAGGTCAGCATCCGGTTGATGGTGAAGTGCCGTCCCACATCGCGCAGCAGCGGGATATAGGCGAGCTCGTCCAGCCAGTCGGCATTGTTGACCATGATCGCATCGGTCGGGCCATCGCCGAAGGTGAGGAACTTCTCGAACACCCGGCGGATACCGGCGATGTTTTCGTTGATTTTCTCATCGGTCAGCAGCTGGCGTGCCTCGTCCTTGCCGGACGGGTCGCCGATCTTGGTCGTGCCGCCACCCATGAGGACGACCGGCTTGTGCCCGGATTTCTGCAGATGACGCAGCATCATGATCTGGACCAGTGACCCCACATGCAGGCTGTCCGCCGTCGCGTCAAAGCCGATATAGGCTGGAACCACGCTGTCATTTGCCAGGGCATCGAGGGCGGCCTCATCGGTGCATTGATGGATGAAGCCACGGGAGGACAGGGTGCTCAGAAAGGCTGATTTGAATTCAGACATACCGGTACGGGTCACAGGTTGGATTTTGAAAAGGTTATGGATGGCTCTTGTAAGCGTCTCTGTCTGCGACCACAATAGTCTCGCGTGTAATTGCCGGTAACGAATATCTGGGCAGGTCAGGATGACCGATAGCGGCTGGGCCATTGGCCTGATGAGTGGAACGTCACTGGACGGCATTGATGCCGCCCTGTTGCGCACCGACGGGGTTCATGTGGTTGAGGCCGGGCCGGGCCTGACCCAGCCATATGGTGCTGAATTCCGGGAACAGCTGCGCGCCTGTTTCGGCAAGCGGGAAGCACCGGCCAAGGTCGTTTCATCTCTGACCGAATATCACGCACAGGCAGTTCAGGCCGTCCTCGACCGGGCGGGCATGACCGCTGACATGATTGAGGTTATCGGTTTTCACGGCCAGACCATTCACCATGATGCGGGTGCCGGAATTACCGTGCAGATTGGCGATGGTGCCCTGCTGGCGAGCCTCACCGATATTCCGGTCGTGGCGCAGATGCGCCTCGCCGACGTGGCAGCAGGCGGGCAGGGGGCACCGCTGGCACCGGCTTTCCATGCAGCCATGGCGGGTCCATATCGTGATCGACCATGCGGCTTTCTGAATATCGGCGGGGTTGCCAATATCACCTATCTTGCGCCAGCCGCTGGTGATGATGTGCCCGAGCCGATTGCCTTTGATACCGGGCCGGGTAATGCGCTGATTGATGACTGGGCCGCGACCCATACCGGGCAGGCTTATGATCGCAACGGGTTTCTGGCGGCATCCGGCAAGGCGGATGAGACTGTGCTGAAGCAGCTCATGGATAACCCGTATTTTTCGAAGCCTTATCCGAAATCGGCAGATCGGGATGATTTCAACCGGGCGGTGCTGACCGGGCTGTCACCGGCTGATGGTGCCGCAACCCTGACGAGGTTCACTATCGAAAGCATCGCGGCGGGCATTGAGCAACTGCCGGAACAACCGCCCTGCTGGTGGGCGACCGGTGGCGGGCGGCATAACCCGCAACTCATGGCCGGATTGCGGGCGCGACTGGCCCCGGTACAGGTCGAGCCGGTTGAGCTTATTGGCTGGGCCGGAGATATGGTGGAGGCTTGGGCCTTTGCCTATCTGGCAAAGCGGGCGCTGAAGGGCCTGCCACTCAGCTTCCCCGGCACGACCGGGGTGGCGGAGGCGATCTCCGGCGGTGAACTGCATCACGCGCCGGGCCGGGCTGCCTGAGCCTCAATCAGCGTCTTCCAGATCGTCGTTGCCTTCGGGCAGTTCCTCGAAGTCTTCCGGTGGTGGCGGGACTTCCTTCTGCTTCATGTTGTTGTCCATATAGAGGCTCGACAGCGCCACCAGATGGTCCACATGCTTGCTGAAGAAGTGATCGGCACCCGGGACAACTTCATAATCGATGGTGATGCCCTTTTGCGCCCGCAGTTTGGACACCAGTTTTTCTGTGGCCGAGGTTGGCACCATGGTGTCGCGCTCGCCCTGAATGATCAGGCCGGAGGACGGGCAGGGAGCGAGGAAGCTGAAGTCGTACATGTTTGCCGGTGGGGCCACGACGACGAAGCTGTCGATTTCCGGGCGGCGCATCAGCAACTGCATGGAAATCCATGCGCCGAAGGAGAAGCCGCAAATCCAGACGCCGCTGGCATTCGGATTTTGCACCTGCAGCCAGTCGAGAACCGCTGCCGCATCGCTCAGTTCGCCCTCGCCACGGTCAAATGAACCCTGGCTGCGACCAACGCCGCGGAAGTTGAAGCGCATGGTCGAAAAACCGCGCTGACGCATCATCTGGGTCAGGGCATAGACGACCTTGTTGTTCATGGTGCCGCCATGCTGGGGATGTGGATGCAGAACCAGTCCGATCGGTGCCGTATCGGATTTGGCATGGTGATAACGTCCCTCAATACGACCGGCGGGTCCGTTGATCAGAACTTCAGGCATCCTGTGATTTCCTCATACATGGTCAGATATATATGCTCGGCCAGTATCTGGAATCGGTAGCGAAACTGGCTGCGGGCGGTGGTGATAGCATATTTTCAGGCAATTGCGAGCATTGCATGCATATGAAACAGCACCATTCGGGCGGTTATTTCTTGATATGTCGTTACGGACCTAGAAATCCAGTGGCTTAGGCCACATTATCTAGCTAACCGTAAAAACATGCTTTGGCTTTACCGATGGGTCGTTCACATGACATAAGCCAGAGTTATCAACGACATGAAGGCCAAATCATGTTTGAACGCATGAAAGATGACATCGCCAGCATTCGCGAGCGTGACCCGGCGGCCCGCAGCGGCTGGGACGTGGCACTGCTGTATCCCGGCTTTCACGCCGTACAAATCTATCGCCTCGCCCATTGGTTCTGGCAGCGCGAATGGTTCTTTATCGGTCGGGCGGTTTCCCAGTTTGGTCGCTTTCTGACCGGGATCGAGATTCACCCTGGCGCGAAGATCGGCCATCGCCTGTTTATCGATCATGGCATGGGTGTGGTGATCGGTGAGACAGCGGAGATCGGCGATGACGTCACCTTGTATCAGGGCGTGACCCTTGGCGGTACGTCACTGGATCAGGGCGTCAAACGCCACGCCACCATTGCCGATAATGTGATTGTCGGGGCCGGGGCGCAGGTGCTGGGACCGTTCACGGTTGGTCGATGCGCCCGTGTCGGGGCCAATGCCGTTGTGATCAAGGAGGTTGAGGAAGGGGCGACCGTGGTGGGTCAGGCCGCCGAGGTCGTGCGCAAGCGCAGCGGCGAGAAGGTGGAGAAAGCACCATTCCTGTCCTACGGCACGCCGCTTGACCTGTCCGGCGCCGGGATGGAGCGGACAATCCATGGTCTACTCGAGCATATCCACCGGCTGGAAACCCGGCTTGCAGCACTTGAGAATGATGACGACGCCTTGCCCGGTGCGCCTACTGCGACAGCCGAGGCGAAGGCGTCTGAAGAACCCGTCACCAGCGATGAGCATAACCGTATCTAACGGTTGTCATTCCTATGCCTGAGCCAATCTATCTCGACCATAATGCGACCACACCGATCAAGCCGGGTGTTGCCGCCGCCATGGCCAATGCCATTCGTCTGACCGGTAACCCGTCCTCGATCCATTCATTCGGTCGTGAGGCGCGCAAACATCTGGAGATTGCCCGTCATCAGGTGGCTGCTGCCATCAATGCCGAGCCGGAAGACGTGATTTTCACCAGCGGCGCGACCGAGGCCGATAATGCTGCGCTCCGTCATGCCGGGGCCGCGACGGTTATTATTTCAGCGGTTGAGCATCCGGCCATCCTGCAGGCTCGCGACGATGCGGTTCGGGTGCCGGTGGATGAAAATGGTGTGCTTGATCTGGCCGCACTTGTGGCAGCCTTGCAGTCGGCAAAAGCGCCTGCGCTGGTCTCGATCATGCTGGCCAATAATGAAACCGGTGTGATCCAGCCGGTTGCTGAAATTGCCAAACTGGCAAAGCAATATGATGCCTGGTTCCACTGTGATGCCGCACAGGGTCTGGGAAAGATCCCCGTCGATGTGCGGGCAATCGGTGCCGATCTGTTGAGCCTGTCCGCCCATAAATGCGGTGGTCCGGCGGGTGTCGGTGCGCTGATTACTTCGGCACGGCTTGAGCCGGCCAAATGGCAGTTCGGTGGCGGGCAGGAAAAGCGGCGGCGGCCCGGCACTGAAAACCTTGTCGGCGCTGTCGGCTTCGGTCTTGCGGCGGAACTGGCGGTGCAGGATTTACCGGCCTTCGCCGAACTGGCCGCGCTGCGGGACGGGATGGAGCAGGCCGTACTCCGTGACGTGCCTGCGGTTCGGGTGATGGGCGGTGGCGTTGATCGCCTGCCCAATACCGCCAGCCTTGTCTTGCCCGGCGTGCCGGCCCAGACGCAGGTGATGGCCCTCGATCTGGCCGGTTATGCTGTCAGTTCCGGTTCGGCCTGTTCATCCGGCAAGGTCGATCCTAGCCATGTGATCGAGGCGATGACCGGTGATCCGGCTGTTTCGGCCTGTGCACTGCGCATATCACTGGGCTGGTGCACAACGCCGGGTGAGGTCGCGGGCTTTACCGATGCCTATATCCGTATGGCTAAACGCCAGCTTGAGAAGCTCTCAGCGGCCTGATCTGTTCTGGCCGGGGCCAGTGCTGGCCGCAGACACAAAAAAGCCCGCCATATGGCGGGCTTTTTGTTGCAGGGAACTGCGTATCAGAATTTACCCATGGTTGGGCGTGGAGCCGCTTTTGCTTTTGGCTCAGCTTTGCGATCGGTTTTCAGAACCTTGTTGCGATCCTTGTCAACGAGGTCGCCATCAACGTCACGTGCGATAATTGATTTAAGAAGATCCATGATACCCTCCTCAGGGATGGTTGTTTTTGCCTTCACTGAAAAATCAGTGCTTGATCCTTGCTGCGGCCTTAACTGCCGGGTAAAGACATCCAACACCGTTATTGGCCGCTTGAATATCCAAGTCCTAAGATGCGTCGACTGGATGAAAGCCGCAATGGCGGAAGTCTTCTCGGGTCTACTACCAGCCATGCGTGATAGACAAGTCACGTCCGGTCAGGCAAGTCCCTATCGTTATAAACCGTAACTATTCTGGCAAAGCGATGCCCAAAGTCATTTTTGTTGAAACCGATGGTACGCGCCGTGAAATTGAAGCCGCGGTCGGCCTGTCGCTGCTGGAAGTGGCGCATCTGAACAATATCGACATTGAAGGGGCCTGTGAGGGCAGTCTTGCCTGCGCCACCTGCCACGTTATCGTTGAGCCGGGCTGGTTTGATCAACTCAAAGACATTGAGGAAGACGAAGAGGACATGCTGGATCTGGCCTTCGGGCTGAAGCCGACTTCGCGTCTCGGTTGTCAGATTATCATGAGCGATGAACTGGACGGGCTGACCGTCCACCTGCCGCCGGGCTGATGCATATCTGTTCCGGCTGGTTTCGCTTGAAACTGGCGCGGTTTGCAGCGGCTTCCGGCAAGCTGTTGTCCCGCAGCGTGTTTTTGGCGACACATCTTCGGGTGTGAATGATATTACATCCGCCAAATTTGCATTAAACTGTGTTACCATCATCTGGTGGAGAGTGTGTCTGACCCGTTTCGCGATGCCCGGCATTGGCGGCGGTTGGATGCGGACGTTTGTCGTTAAGGGATGTGGATGCCCGGTTTGCGAGTAGCGCATTTGTTCAAACGTGGGATTTATCCTGCGCGCCATGTGGCGCGAATGCTGGCGCTTTGCCTGCTGGTATCGTTTTGCCCGGCTGATGCCCTTGCCGAAGAGGTGCAGGAGCTTGAACTCTATAACGGTCTGCTTGAGGTGAACCTGCCCGAGGGCTTCGAGGAACTGCGCCTGACCGAAATGGAGCGTACCTTCCCGAGCCTGCCACTGCCGGATTACGTTTATTCCGATCGCCTGCGCACCAGTCTGGTGGCAATCAGCATCATCAACAATCCAAACCCGAATATCGATCTGCTGACCTATACCGCCACATGGGCCAAGTCCCTTGAGGCAGCGTTGCCCGAATTCAAATGGGTCCAGCGCAAGGTGGCGCGGATCGAGGGGCGTCCGTGGATTGTCTGGCAATACAGCGCCATGACCCCGGACAAGCTGGCGGGCAAGAATGTGCCGTCGGAAACCATCATGTTCATGAGCATCCTGTCCAAGGAAGTTATGGTGCTGGTGCTCGGGCACGGTCCACGGGCCATTTTTGCCAAGAATGTCGAGACATATCAGGATGCGGTGACATCACTGAACCTCTCCATCGACGCGCCGCAACTGAGTGGTATATCCAAGTAAGCTAACCGGGTTGGCGGACGTGACTGTCAGCCTGTGACTGGTTCCCGGTGCTGTTTTGTTGGGGCAGGGTTGCGGCCAGCGGATTGCTTGCCCCTTGCGACATTCGCGTTTTGACGACATATTGCGGCCATGACAGCAAATCTTGACTTCAATCTCGGCAAGCCTGCCGCCAAAACCCGTGTGGTTGTGGCAATGTCCGGTGGTGTCGACAGCTCGGTAACCGCAGCACTGGCCGCGCGTGCAGGCTATGACGTGGTCGGGATCACGCTGCAGCTCTATGATGACGGTGCCATTCGCGGCAAGCAGGGTGCCTGCTGTGCCGGTAAGGATATCCACGATGCCCGCATGGTGGCCGATCAGCTCGGTATCAGCCATTACGTTCTGAACTACGAAGATGTGTTCCGCGAGGCCGTCATGGATGACTTCGCCGATACCTATCTTGCCGGTGCTACGCCGATCCCCTGTGTTCGCTGCAATCAGCGCGTGAAATTCCGCGATCTGCTTGATACGGCCAAGGATCTGGAAGCCGATGTTATGATCACCGGCCACTACGTCCAGCGCCTTGCCGGTGCCGATGGGCGCGGTCAGCTGCACCGCGCGGTCGATGACAGCAAGGACCAGAGCTACTTCCTGTTCGCCACGACACAGGAACAACTGGACTTCCTGCGCTTTCCGCTCGGTGGTCTGACCAAGCCTGTGGTGCGGGCACTGGCGGCCGAAAACGGCCTGACCGTTGCCGAGAAGCCGGACAGTCAGGATATCTGCTTTGTGCCCAACGGCTCCTATGCCCGGATCGTCGAGAAACTGCGCCCTGGCGTGATCGAACCCGGTGATATCGTCGATATGGCGGGGCAAGTGCTCGGACGCCATAACGGCATCATCAACTATACCATCGGTCAGCGCCGTGGGCTTGGCATCGGTGGCGGTGATCCGCTCTATGTGGTCAAGCTGGATGTGAACCGCAATCAGGTGATCGTTGGGCCGAAAGAGGCGCTGGCGCGTGATGTGGTCTATCTGAACGAGATGAACTGGCTCGGCGATGATGCCCATCTGACCGGTCAGAAGCCGGTGCTTGTCAAACTGCGCTCAGCAATGGCGCCGGTTCCGGCCACCGTGACCCTGTCGGGGAACGGGCTGGCAACGCTGGTGCTCGATCAACCCTATGAGGGCATTGCACCGGGACAGGCCGGGGTGATTTATGACGGCGATCGCTGTCTCGGTGGCGGTTGGATAATTGCTGCGGAAAATCAACGGCTTGCGGCGTAAACTGCCTAGATTAAGAACTAAATTTATCTAAAATTGTTGTAATTATCTTTCGAAACAATGTGTCGTTTCGGATGATTGTTGCAATTTTATACAACCATAGCGTGTAAAAAAGATCGTTACACTGCTATCGGTTGCTAGGCTATCAGGTATATACCGCACAAAGTAAAGTGTATCGCATATATATAGTGCCGGTTTTTGAAGAAAATTTTATGACTCAGTCGATTTTTTGATTGTTAAGGCTTGCTACACAATCCCGGTCTAAACTTCACTATAAAGGAAGGTCCGAAACAGATAGGTGATTTGTGAAACAGCCAATCCTGCAAACGCAACAAGACGGTCGTACGGTTTTCGTAACGAAGTACCATCAGCGTGGTGAACAGGTAATCTCTGCCGGCGACAGATATGAGTTCGATGTTACGCGCTCAGTCAGCCGGGTCGACAGCGACACAATTCAGGGCCTCACAGAATCTCTTATCGATGCAGCCTATGCTGCCGGTGAACCGAATATCGCCCAATGGGTCAGCACCAAGCGTCTGATGGCTGCCGAGCCACTGAAGGCCGCAGCCTCTGCCGGTGGCCAGGCTGCCGCTCAGGCTGGTCGTCCGGCACGCCGGGCCGCCAATTTTGAATCCATGCTGGAGCAACAGGGCGAGGGCTGGATGCTGCGGGTCAATCGCGCCGGTGATGTGGATGGCCGCTCCGGTTTCAGCCACCCGGTTACGCAACAGATGGCCGAGCGTCGTCAGAGCACGATCGATGCCCATCTGACCGAGCTGTCGCAATCCGCATGGCGCGAGCGTCGCCCGGATGCCATGGCCTTTGTTCAGGGGTTGTCGGTCAGCCACGCCGAGGATCGCCGCGCCGATTATGGCGTCAGCTTCAGCGTTGAAGCCAAGCCACAGGCACCGAGCCTGCGCCCGGACGGCCCGATGCTGCGCTCTATCCCCGGTGGCCGCATCGGTTAAGGGGCTTGATCAGTTAATTGCGTAACTGTTTGTATAATTGTTACTTTCTTTCGTCTGGTGTTAAATAGCATAATGCGCATGAAGTATTGAATGCGCTTGGTTCTGTCGCCTTGGGGGAGGTGGTGTGAATAGCTTGCTTGATCGTGTTACGGGTCGTCATGAAGGCACTGGCAAAGGTGCCGATCCGATTGCTGATGTTCTTGCACAATCCACACAAACAGTGACTGCCGCTGGCGGTCACAATAACCCGGACGAAAAACCCTTCCGTGTGCTGGTCCTTGATGGCGGTGGCATCAACGGCATGGCCCAGGTCAAGGCACTGGCCGAGCTTGAAAAGCGTACCGGCAAGCCTGCTTCCGAACATTTCGATTTTATCGTTGGCACATCGACCGGTGGTCTGATTGCGCTGGCACTGGCCGCGCCGCATCCGACAGATCCCAATCGCCCACTGATGTCGGCGCAGGAATTGGTCGAGTTCTATGAGAAAAAGGGACCGGAGATTTTTGGCACCCGCAACCGGGCCGATCGCGGTGCCGATTGGGACGAGAAGCCACTGGAAGATTTCCTGAAATCGAAATTCGGCAATCTGCGTATGCAGGAGAGCCGGATACCGGTGATGGTTTCAGCCTTTGACAGCAAGCGGGGCGATGCCATCTGGCTTCGCAATCTGGGGCCGGTCAGCGGCAAGCAGCATGATGCCAATCCCTATATGTGGCAGGCGGCGCGGGCGACTTCTGCCGCACCAACCAAGTTCAAGCCAGCCAAGGTTGATATGGGCGAGGGGCAGGAGCCACGCTATCGCAATCTGATTGATGGCGGTGTCTTTGCGAACATGCCGGCGATGGAGGCATTCCTGACCGCTGACCGGATGGCGGCTGAGGTTGGCAAGCCGAACAATATCGAAATGCTGTCTATCGGTACCGATCAGAAACCGTTCACTATGACAGCGGCCCAGATTGCGGCAAAAACCTCATTTGGCTGGGCGGTCGATGTGCTGAAAGGCAAAAGCCCGATCCGGGAAGTGGCGGAAAGAGGCAAGGAGAGCAGTGCCGACCGCCTGCTCGCTGACCGCATGGGAGAGCTGTATCATCGCTGGGATATTCCGCTGCAGCATAGCCATGGCAAGAAGTTCAGCCCGAGCGGTAAGCTCGATGATGCCTCGGCGCGCAATATCGCCAAGCTCGAAATGGCCGCCGATGACTTTGTGCATGATAACTGGTCGCGGGTCGAGGCGCTGGCTGACCGGTTGAACCCCGGTCGCGCGCCAATGGACAAGCCGGCGGAGAAGCCGAGCCAGGCCGATCTGCGTGCCAAGCTCGATGCGGTTGATCCGCCATCGCCCGGCCTGCTGGCCATCCTCGGCTTTGGTCGCAAGAACGCCACAGTGCTGGCCTCCGGTCCGCAGGCAAAATCCCGGCGCAAGCTGCTTGAAAGCACGGCATCACCTACGGTTATCGCTACGGCCAATGATCGTGACAATCGGGATCGTCCGATCGCGCCGCCGGTACCGGCATAATCTTGCAAGCCAGTGCTTGACAGCGGGCATCATTCTGCCTATTTCCCACGGTCTCGGAACGCTTTTCTCCCCGTTGCGGCCATGTGGCAGATGTCATCTGTCTGATATGTCCCGGGCGTTCCCTGTGGCGGAGTAGCTCAGCAGGTTAGAGCAGCGGAATCATAATCCGCGTGTCGGGGGTTCAAGTCCCTCCTCCGCTACCATTGATCCCCCCGACACCCTCGGGGAAGGCGTTCGGGCCTAGAAGGGGTGTCAGCCTTCCGGCAATCTGAATTGTGGTTTCGCCAGCGTTGCTGCGCTGTACGGTCACGCTCTCAACCAGTTCATCCATGGCGCGGCGGGTCTCGACCACGGCTTCCGGGTCGTCTTCGATGTCATTGCCGATCGCGGTGGCAAGGGCGTCCAGTGTCTCGCGGTATCGGGTCATGGTGGCCGGGTGCAGTTCAATGACCGGCGGCGGGGTGTCGAGCGCTGCCAGTTCACGGCGGGCTTCTGCCAGCTCCTGTTCGGCCTCGGCTATCCGCTGTTTCAAACGTTCTTCATGGCCGATGCCCTTGATCATAAAGTCCAGGGTTCGTTCGCATTCGGCATCGAGCCGGGCGATTTTCCTGTTCAGCGCATCGCGGCGCTGGTTGGCCGTTGCTGCCAGCTTCTTCCGTTCCGCGTGGTAGGTCTGGACATAGGCGGTGATGACATCGGGATGGGCCAGTTCCTGCCGCAGTGCCTCAATGACCAGCCGTTCCACCGCTGTCCTTGAAAAGCTTTTGCTGTCCGGGCAGAAGCCACCTTCCTTCGCGCTCGAGCAGCGTATACGCGGGGTTCCCCGTGCACCCTTCCCATATGATTGCATACCACCGCCGCACGCGCCGCAGCGCAGCAGGCCGGATAGCAGGTGCTTGCGGCGGGCGTATTTTGCGTGATCGCCATGGGCACGGCTGGCCTTCTGGCCATGGGCCTGATCGAACAGGGTCTGGTCGATGATCGCCAGATGCGGTGCCGCCTGCCGCTGCCATTGCTCCGGCGGGTTCGGGCGGCTGACCCGTTTGCCGGTGTCAGGGTCGCGCACCATGCGCACCCGGTTCCAGACGATTTCCCCGATATATATCCGGTTATTCAGGATGCCGGTGCCGCGCTTGGCATTGCCGGCAATGGTTGATGCGTTCCATTGCCGGGCACCGCGCGGCGGGGCAATGCCCTCGGCATTCAGTTCCTTCGCGATCGCGCGGGGCGTGGTCCCGGCGGCATAGGCGGTGAATATGCGGCGGACGGTGTCGGCCTCGGCAGGGATGATTTCAAGTTCACCCTTTTTGCCGTCAATCGCCTGATAGCCATAGGCCCGGCCTCCGGCGTGCAGGCCGTCCTTGACCCGTCCGGCCATGCCCCGGCGGACCTTGTGCACATTGTCTTCCCGGTACAGCTGACCAACCAGCCCGCGCAGGCCGACAAGGATGGTGTCAACCTTGCCTTCGTGGACGGCTCGGATTTCGATGCCCTGAAAGCTAAGCCGCTTGTGCAGCCCGGCCAAGTCTTCCATGTCCCGGCTAAGGCGGTCCAGCGCCTCAATAACAATCACCTGAAATTTGTTCTGGCGCGCATCTTCCATCATGCGCAACAGGCCGTCGCGGCCAAAAATAGAGCCGCCGGATTGGGCGGCATCGCTGTATGTCTCGGCAATCGTCAAGCCCTGTTTCAGGGCGAAGTCGGTGCATAGGGAAATCTGGTCATCAATGGAACGGTCGGCCTGCATGTCGGTCGAAAAGCGGGCATAGATCGCGGCTTTAAGGCCGGTGGTTTCCATCGGTGGCATCCTGTTTGGCGGCGGCAAGCCATGCCGCGTGATCGCGTCTGGCATGGGCGCGTGCAAGCGCCCTTGCCAAGTCGATAATGGCAGGGTCCGGCGGTCGCTGCAATTCTGATGACCGGCGGTTCATGGCTTTGCCTCTTATTCGCTCTCCGGGTGCCAGTCGGGATCATGGGCGCGGGGTGGTGCCCAGTGGGTGACGGTGTTGCCGTTGCGGTCCTTGAAACCGCTGCCGGATGGGATGGCATTGCCGGTGTGGACAGACCCGTTTTCAAGGATCAGCCAGCCGAAAATGGTGTTGCCGTTGGGGCGGGTGTCGGCCTCGGCAACCGGGATGCGGTAGGGGCTGTCCAGCACGGTGCTGGTGGGGTTTGGGGCGGTCAGGTTATTCATCGTCTGGTTCCTTTGTCTGGCCGGGGTTGGTATCGATGGTGACGGTGGTGCCATCCTGCATGGTGGCGCTGGCGGCGCTGCCCAGTGGGGTGGTGTCGAAGCCGATGGCGTGAAGGTACAGGTCCAGCAACTGTTCTTGTTCCTCGCGATCCTGACGGTCCATTTTCCGCAGCTTGACCACCTGCCGCATGATTTTGGTGTCAAAGCCAATGGCCTTGGCCTCGGCATAGACTTCGCGGATGTCGGCGGCGATGGCGGTCTTTTCTTCCTCAAGGCGTTCAATCCGCTCAATCAAGGATTTCAGGTGGTCGCCAGCGATGCCGCCAACATTGCTGGTGCCGCTGTTGTGTCCGATGTCAGCCATGGCCTTAAATGCTCCCTATTTCTTCGTTGACGGCTTCAAGCTGACCAGATGCCTCGGTGATCTGATCGCAGGCAGTTTCTAGCTGGCAGATGTAATCGTTCATTTCGTCGCCACGGTCGCCATCCCGGATGCTGTCCGGCAGGTTTTCATAGGCTTCCTGTTCGTCATCGCGGATGCTCTCAAGTTCCTCGCCTATTTCTGTCAGGCTGGCGTGGATTTCGGTGATCCGTTCCATCACTTCCTTGATGCGTTTGCGTCGGTCGTTGTTCATGGCATGGTTCCTTCTGGTTGGGCTGGTCAGCCGATGTTGGCGGTGGCGGTGTCGGACAGGTGCAGCAGCAGGTCCAGCACCTGTTTCATGCTGCCTGACCGGATCAGGTCGGCACCGGTGCGGTGCTGGAATTCGGTGCGTGGCTGGGACAGCCAGAACAGGGCCGCGCCCGGATCGGGATAGTGGTGATCGAGTATCTGCAGGATGCGCTGTTCCATTTCCCATGCGGTCATGGCCATTTCGCATTTCTGGCGTGATCCACGGATCAGGCGTTCCGCCCCGTCCGGGTCAACGATCCGGGGTGGCAGCTTGATGACGTAGAAGCGTTCGGCAACCACATGGCATTCAACAGCGGTGATTTCCTCGTGCGCGGTGTGGCGGTCGATCAGATCGCGCCAGTCATTGGCCGGTTGGGTGTCTGACCGATCAATGGTGTAAACCGGTCGTGATGTGGGGTTCATGGCGGGCATGGTGTCAGCCTTTCTTTTTGGGGTTGATGGCGTTGATGCGGGCGGTTTTGATTGCCTGTTCCCGTATCTCGGCATCGCGCGCCATGCGGCGCAGGATGCTGCTGCTGGGTTCGTGGGGATTGCCCTTGGTCAGATAGACGTAATAGCCAGTCAGGCTGGCGATGGCGGCGGTCAGGGCGATGCCCTGCGCGCCCATGCGCACGGCAATATCCTGTCCGCCCGATGCCAGAAAATTATGCTCTGACAGGATGGCATCGTTGATATTGCGGCAGGCGGTGTCGGTGGCGTGCTGGATCGGGTTCACTGGGTCCACCATTGGTTGTGGGTGGCGTCCGGTGCGGCCAGCCGGTCTTCGATGTCGCCATAGAGTTCGGCACCCGCCGGGATGGCGTAGTAGTT
>MDSZ01152531.1_pt1 | contig 41582 bp, 42 predicted proteins | sample 811201 | NCBI WGS metagenome assembly MDSZ01 (sample SAMN05326647, study PRJNA326480) | marine metagenome | isolation source: seawater | place: Indian Ocean: North | collected 2010 | reverse complement strand
TAGCATGGAAGAAGCTATACAAGTTCAAGCCTCAATTGGTTTTCCGGCTATTATTCGCCCTTCTTTTACAATGGGCGGAAGTGGGGGAGGTATTGCTTATAACAAAGAGGAGTTTATTTTAATTTGTGAGAGAGGTTTAGATGCATCTCCAACAGATGAGCTGCTCATAGAAGAGTCACTTCTTGGTTGGAAAGAATTTGAAATGGAGGTGGTTCGAGACTCTAATGATAATTGTATAATTATTTGTTCAATAGAAAATTTAGACCCTATGGGAGTGCATACTGGAGACTCAATTACTGTTGCACCCGCACAAACATTAACGGATAAAGAGTATCAAATTATGAGAAATGCATCGATTAATGTTTTAAGAGAGATAGGGGTGGATACAGGTGGTTCTAATGTGCAGTTTGCTATCAATCCTGATGATGGAAGGATGGTTGTAATTGAAATGAATCCTAGGGTTTCACGATCATCGGCATTGGCATCAAAAGCAACAGGTTTCCCAATCGCAAAAATTGCTGCAAAATTAGCTGTAGGCTTTACTCTTGATGAACTGAAGAATGATATTACAGGGGGCCTTACCCCGGCCTCTTTTGAGCCATCTATTGATTATGTGGTTACCAAAATACCACGTTTTGCTTTTGAAAAATTTCCACAAGCAGACTCAAGACTAACCACCCAAATGAAGTCAGTGGGAGAAGTTATGGCGATGGGAAGAACCTTTCAAGAATCCTTTCAAAAGGCTTTAAGAGGTCTAGAGATTGGAGTTGATGGGTTAGTAGAATATTCAGACAATCGGGAGGAGATTATAAAGGAATTGAGAGAATGTGGACCAAACAGGATTTGGTTTGTTGCCGATGCATTTAGAGCTGAATTAACCGTTGATGAAATATTTCAGCACTCAAAGATTGATCCATGGTTTTTATATCAAATTAAAGATATTGTAGATAAAGAAAATAAAGTTAAAAAAATTTCTATTAAGCAAATCGATAAGTTTTTTCTTAAAAAATTAAAACAATCAGGATTTTCTGATAGCAGAATTGCTCTGCTTGCCAATAGTGATGAGGGTTCAATAAGAGAATTACGAAAAAAATATTGTATTCACCCCGTGTATAAGAGAGTGGATACTTGTGCTGCAGAATTTGAAACTAAAACAGCTTATCTTTATTCAACCTATGAGGATTTTTGTGAGTCTGAACCAACAAAAAATAGAAAAATTATTATTCTGGGTGGGGGACCCAATAGAATTGGTCAAGGCATAGAGTTTGATTATTGCTGTGTTCACGCAGCTCTTGCCCTAAGAGAAAGTGGTTTTGAAACAATTATGGTTAATTGCAATCCTGAAACAGTATCAACTGACTATGACACATCTGATAGATTATACTTTGACCCTGTTACCTTAGAGGACGTTTTAGAAATTGTATCTAAGGAGAATCCCTGGGGTGTCATTGTCCAATATGGGGGCCAAACTCCACTGAAACTTGCCAAAGGTTTGGAGGCAGAGGGTGTACCTATTATTGGAACGCTTCCAGATGATATTGATGCTGCAGAGGATCGTGAGCGTTTTCAAAGTATTTTAAATAAATTAAAACTTAAACAACCCCCTAACAATACTGCACGAGACCCGGATGAAGCACTGCTTCTTGCTGAAGAAATTGGTTATCCGTTGGTGGTAAGACCAAGTTATGTATTGGGTGGCCGTGCTATGGAAATTGTGCATGAAAAAAAAGACCTAGAGAGATATATGCGTGAAGCAGTAAAGGTTTCTAATGAATCGCCAGTTCTTCTTGATAGATTTTTGAATGATGCTTTGGAAGTGGATGTTGATGCTATATCTGATGGAGAACAGATCGTAATTGGAGGCATTATGGAGCATATTGAACAAGCTGGGGTGCATTCCGGAGATTCAGCCTGCTCACTTCCACCTCACAGCTTGTCAAGTAATATTCAAAAATCAATTATTGAGCAAACCCAAAAAATGGCAAAAGCACTAAATGTTAAAGGTTTAATGAATGTTCAGTTTGCTATTCAAGGAGAAAATATTTTTGTTTTGGAAGTTAATCCAAGAGCATCAAGAACTGTCCCTTTTGTTTCCAAAGCTATAGGAAAACCATTAGCAAAGATAGCAGCAAATGCTATGGCCGGTATTACTTTGAAAGAGCAAAAATTTACTAAAGAATTAACTCCTGATTTTTTCTCAGTCAAAGAGGCTGTCTTCCCTTTTATAAAATTTCCAGGAGTAGATACTATCTTGGGACCTGAAATGAAATCAACAGGGGAGGTTATGGGAGTTGGTAAAACTTTTGCCGAAGCTTTTATTAAATCTCAATTAGGAGCTTCTGTAGTTCTTCCTGACAAAGGTAAGGCATTTTTAAGTGTCCGTAAGGAGGATCATGAAAATGTTATTGATATCGCATTATCCCTATCCCAATTAGGATTTAAGATTGTTGCAACCAAAGGAACTGCTTCAACCATTAAAAAGCATGGTATTGAGGTCGAGTCAGTTAACAAAGTGGCTGAGGGGCGACCCCATGTGGTGGATATGATTAAAAATAATGAAATTGATTTTATTGTGAATATTACCGAAGATAAAAGAGCTATTGCAGATTCCTATGAAATAAGACGTAATGCTTTACAAAATAAAGTTACTTATTATACAACTTTATCTGGTGCAAGAGCTGCTTGCATCGGCATGAATTTCGTTGATGAGCTTCAAGTAGTATCAATACAGAGCTTGCACAAACGCTCCTCTTAAAATAAACTCAACTAAAACTTGTATTAATGATTTGCCCAAACAAAGGATAAGATATGGCACAAATACCCATGACCAGAAATGGACTTGAGGCCCTCAAAGAAGAGTTGCAAAGACTTAAAAGTGTTGATAGGCCAGAAATTATTGAGGCTATTGCTGAGGCACGAGCACAAGGAGATTTGTCTGAAAATGCTGAATATGAATCTGCTAAAGAAAAACAGGGTTTCATCGAAGGAAGAATTGCTGATATAGAGGCTAAGATATCCCAAGCAGAGGTAATTGACCCAAGCTCATTAAATGCAGGTGGGCGATGTGTATTTGGGGCAACTATTGAATTAGAAGATCTAGATACTGAAAAAAAATCCACCTATCAAATAGTGGGGGATGATGAATCAAATATCAAAGAAAATAAGATATCGATTAATTCTCCATTAGCAAAAGCGTTAATTGGAAAAGAAGAAGGAGAGGTTGTTGAGTTTGAAAGCCCGGGCGGAATAAAATCTTTTGATATTCTGCGAGTTCTCTATATCTAAAAATAATGGAAAATATTCTTAATAAACTTGGCTTTTTAATAACAACAATATGGGTTGGGTCTTTATGGTCGATGCTGATGGTAACCACTGTATTATTTAATAAGATTTCAAGCACATTTATAGCAGGAGCTATTGCGGCCGATATGTTTACTTTTTTAAATTATGCTGGCATGTTTGTGTTGATTTTAATTATTGTCCTAGGGTTCAAATTAAATGGCATGAGGATCCTTAAAAAATCCTTTTTTTGGATTGCTTTAATTATTCTTTTGTTTGTTTTAATCAGTTTTTTTGGCATCAATCCCTTTTTAGAAACTCTTAAGCTTGAGGCGCTTCCTAGAGAAGTGATGGAGGGGGTATTTGCTGATCGATATAAGTCCTGGCATGGTATTGCAAGTGTGGCGTATTTATTTCAATGTTGCTTGGGGTTAGTACTAGTTCTAAAAATGCGTTAATTTAAGGAAGAGAAATTTTTGTTTTTTCGTTTGCTCGAAAAATAACAATCAACTTTCCAATATGGTTAATTGGTTCAGCTTCAAGTTTTTCACAAATTATGTTTAAAATGTTTTGTCGTTCAATCTTGTTGTTATTGTGAACTTTTATTTTTATTAATTCATGGGCGTTTAAATTTATGTCAATTTCATTTAATACTGCATCAGTAAGACCTTTTAGACCAATTTGAACAACCGGATTCTTTGAATGAGATTCGGATCTTAAAAAAGTAATCTGTTTTGAATTAAGCATGTAATATAAGATTTCAGAACATTAAATAGGCCGCAATAATATCAGATGAAGAGATCTAAGACTAGTAAAAGCTGGATGAATGAACATGTTTCCGACGCCTATGTAAAGAAGGCACAAATGGCTGGTTATAGATCACGTGCAGCTTTTAAGCTTATCGAGGCGAATGAAAAATATCAATTCCTCGAAAAAAAAATGAATGTGGTTGATCTTGGCTCATCGCCTGGGAGTTGGTCGCAGGTGCTGGCAAGCATGGTTGATGTTAAAGGAAATATTTTTGCACTGGATTTGCTGGATATGGATACAATTAAAGGGGTTGATTTTATTCAAGGTGATTTTCGCGAACAAGAGGTGTTAGAGATGCTTGAAAAAAAATTAGATAAAATACCTCTAGATCTTGTAATTTCAGATATGGCCCCCAATATAAGTGGTATAAAACCAGCTGATCAAGCAGGAATTATATATTTGAATGAGTTAGCTTTACAATTTGCAGTGGATTGGTTGAAACCAAAAGGTAATTTTTTGGTCAAGTCATTTATAGGTGCTGAATTTGATATTTTTGTTCGTGAGGTTAAAAAAAATTTTGAGACTGTTTATACCTTTAAACCGAAATCATCAAGAAATAGAAGCTCTGAAATTTTTGTTTATGGAAAAAGTAAAATTTAGCTTGTTAGTATGAATTTAAGAACATATGATATTAAATAACTTCAAAATTATGTTAATTAATCTAATATTAGAAGGATAAAGATTTGAATAACAATACAATTAAAAGCATTGCTATGTGGATTGCCATTGGTCTAATTATGATGACAATCTTTAACCAATTCTCTAGTTCATCTCGTTTTGAAAATAAACTAGTTTATTCGCAATTTATGGCAGAGGTGAAAGCGGGTAATATTGCCAAAGTTGAGATAGATGATAACAATTTAACTGGAATTACCGCTGATGGTAAGCGTTTCTCTACTTATGCTCCAACAGATCCTTGGTTGGTATCAGATCTCCTAAAAAATAATGTAGTGGTGGATGCCAAACCTAAGGAACAACAATCTTTATTGATGAGCATTTTCATTTCATGGTTCCCAATGATTTTATTGGTTGGGGTGTGGATTTTCTTTATGAAACAAATGCAAGGCGGTGCTAAAGGTGGAGGACCATTTTCTTTTGGTAAAAGTAAGGCAAGACAGCTTGACCAAACGAACAACAAAACTACTTTTGCTGACGTTGCAGGATGTGATGAATCCAAAGAGGAAGTCACTGAAGTGGTTGATTTTCTTAAAGATCCCGCAAAATTTCATAAATTAGGCGGACGCATTCCAAGAGGAATACTTATGGTCGGGCCTCCTGGAACTGGTAAAACACTTCTCGCACGAGCAATCGCAGGGGAAGCTAAAGTGCCATTTTATAGCATATCTGGTTCTGATTTCGTAGAGATGTTTGTTGGAGTAGGTGCAGCAAGAGTTCGCGATATGTTTGAGCAGGCTAAAAAGAGTCAACCATGCATCATATTTATTGATGAGATTGATGCCGTTGGGCGTCATCGTGGAGCAGGCATGGGAGGTGGTAATGATGAGAGAGAACAGACCTTAAACCAACTTCTTGTTGAGCTTGACGGATTTGAAGCAACCTCTGGGGTTATTGTCATAGCGGCGACAAACCGAGCTGATGTTTTAGATAAAGCATTACTGAGACCTGGGCGATTTGATAGACAAGTAGCAGTTTCACTCCCTGATATCAAAGGCCGTGAACAAATTCTTCTTGTGCACATGAGAAAAATACCAGTCGATGCTGATGTAAAAGCAGATATTGTTGCGAGAGGCACACCTGGATTCTCTGGAGCTGATCTGGCAAATTTAGTCAACGAGGCAGCACTATTTGCGGCTAGGAGAAATAAACGCACTGTAGATATGGAAGATTTTGAGCAAGCTAAAGATAAAATCTTCATGGGCCCTGAAAGAAAGTCATTAGTGATGAGAGAGGAAGAGAGAAGAAATACTGCCTACCATGAATCAGGTCATGCCTTAGTTGCAAAATTATTGCCTAATGCTGATCCAGTCCACAAAGTAACTATCATGCCAAGAGGATGGGCATTGGGACTTACATGGCAGCTTCCTGAATTTGACCGTTTTAGTAGCTTTAAAGAAAAAATGCTAGAAGAAATTGCTATTTTATTTGGTGGCCGAATTGCCGAAGAAGTATTTATGAAGCAAATGTCTACTGGGGCAGCAAATGATTTTGAGCGAGCAACTAAGCTTGCCAGAGATATGGTCACCAAGTATGGTATGTCAGATAAACTGGGTACTATGGTTTATTCCGATGACAACAATGATGGTTTTATGGCTATGTCTTCGAAATCAATTTCAGAAGCAACGCAGCAAAAAGTAGATGCGGAAATTAAACATATACTTGACCAACAATACAGTGTTGCAAGAAAGCTAATTGAAAAGAATAAGAAAAAAATTGAAGCAATGGCTAAGGCTTTATTAGAGTTTGAAACGATCGATAGTGATCAGATCAATGACATAATGGCAGGCAAAAAAATGCGGCCACCTAAGCCATCCAAGGGTTCTGATACTCCTAAAAAACCTTCAGGTGGAAACAGTGGCACGAGCACTGTATCTCCGCAACCCACTGCAAAATCTTAAGAGAAGGGGCTAACGCCCCTCTTTTAGATGACATTAAAATCCTTATTAGCTAATGCTACATCACCCGTTATCATGGGTGTACTCAATGTAACTCCTGATTCCTTTTCTGATGGGGGAAAATATCTAAATACCTCAGTCGCTATAGATCATGCACTTAATTTGATAGAAGAGGGGGCTGATATTATAGATATTGGTGGAGAATCCTCACGACCTGGCTCATTACCAATATCAATAGAGGAGGAAAGAGACAGAATCCTTCCGGTAATTAATGAACTAAGAAAGCAATCTTTAATTTATATTTCAGTTGATACATATAAACCTGAAATCATGGCCTTAGCTATTGACTCAGGGGTTAATATGATTAACGACATTAAGGCCATGACAAGTCAGGGCGCTTTAGAGATTCTATCAAAATCAAAAGTAGATATATCGCTGATGCACATGCAAGGCTCCCCAACAAATATGCAAATTAATCCTAAATATGAATCGGTGACTGATGAGGTTATCGAGTTTTTAAATGAAAGAGTTAAGCGCTGTGAAGATGCAGGAATCAATAAAGAAAGAATTGCTATTGACCCAGGTTTTGGTTTTGGAAAAACATTTGATGATAATGCAAAATTATTCAAAGATATCAATAGATTCGTCCAGCTTAGCTTACCAGTTCTCATCGGTGTCTCAAGAAAAAGTATGATAAAAAAAATGGTGGGAGAGAATATGGATGATATCATTGATGCTAGCGCTTTATATGCTGCTCTCGCTGCCAGAAATGGAGCCGATATTCTCAGAGTACATGATGTAAAAAAGACGAAACAGATGCTAGACAATTTGAAAGTGTAATACACATATGACAAAAAAATTTTTTGGTACGGATGGTATCAGAGGAAAGACTGGGTCTTTTCCAATTACACCAGATTTCTTTGTAAAAATTGGTTTTGCAGCGGGTTTGGTTTTAACCAAGCACCACAATAAAAAAACAAATCCGACTGTGGTCATTGGAAAGGACACAAGAATTTCAGGTTACATGTTTGAGTCAGCACTTGAGTCAGGATTTGCTGCTGCAGGAGTCGATGTATATTTAACCGGACCACTTCCAACACCAGCTGTTGCTTATATCACACAAATGTTGAACGCAGATATAGGTGTTTCAATTACTGCATCCCATAATCCATTTGATGACAACGGAATAAAACTCTTCTCTAAAAGTGGATCTAAATTGTCTGAAAATATTGAGAGAGAAATTGAGAATATAGCTGAGGAAAGTTTAAAGATACAACCGGCCAATAAACTTGGAAAAGCAAGAAGACTTGATGATGCTAGGGATAAATACATACACTTTTGTTTAAGCACTTTCCCTAAAAATTTAACCCTAAAAGGGTTAAAAATTGTTCTTGATTGCGCTCATGGAGCAACTTATAGGACAGCACCTGCAGTTTTTAGTGAATTAGGCGCAGATATTACCGTGATAAATGATAAACCTGACGGATTGAATATTAATCAAGATGCAGGCTCTATTCATCCAGCATTTCTTCAAAAAGTAGTCCTTGAAAAAAATGCTGACGTTGGTATTGCCTTTGATGGTGACGGTGACAGACTTATTATGGTGGATGGGCATGGGCATTTAGTTGATGGTGACCAAGTTTTATACCTCATTCTTAAATTGTATCAACAACAAAAAATTATGTCGGGTGGAGTAGTTGGCACCCTAATGACCAACCTTGCCTTTGAAGAGAAATGTAAAGAATTAGATATTCCATTTATAAGGGCAGATGTGGGAGATAAATATGTCGCAGAGGATTTACGAAAAAATAAATGGTTGATTGGAGGAGAGAATTCTGGACATATAGTACTTTTAGATAAACATTCAACTGGTGATGGAATTATTTCTTCGCTCCAATTATTAGCCTTTTTAGTTTCAAATGAAATCTCTTTAAATGACGCATTAAAAGAGCTTCCAATGTACCCGCAAAAACTTATCAATATTTCTCACAAAAAACAACTTGATCTTGATTCAAAAGAAATATTATTACTGATAGATGAAGCAAATCAAATGATGGATATGAAAGGACGTATACTCATAAGACCCTCAGGAACTCAGCCGATAATTAGAATAATGACAGAGGGGCCAGATAGTCAAATGGTTTCAAAATCCGCTCAATATCTTGCTGAGAATATCGAAGAGTTAAATTCTACCGAGTAATTAAATTAATTTTTCGTCCTTTAAATGATAATTAGCCAAATTTACCCGTGATGTAATCTTCGGTTTCTTTTTTCGATGGGGTGGTGAAGATTTTATCTGTTGCATCATGCTCTATTAATTCTCCAAGATACATGTAGGCAGTATAATCAGAAATACGTGCAGCTTGTTGCATGTTATGAGTAACAATAAGGATAGATAACTTTTCTTTTAACCCCGACATTAATTCTTCAATATTTACTGTTGCTATTGGGTCAAGCGCCGAGGTAGGTTCATCAAACAACATAATCTCTGGCTCTGTAGCTAAAGCTCTCGCAATACATAATCTTTGCTGCTGACCACCTGATAGATTAAAAGCTAAATCTTGCAAGCGATCTTTTACCTCATCCCATAGAGATGCGCCCTTAAGAGCTTCTTCAACCTTATCATCTAATGTTCTTGCATTATTTTCACCTCGAACTCGGAGCCCATATGCAACATTTTCGTAAATGGATTTTGGAAAGGGATTGGGTTTTTGAAAAACCATACTGATTCGCATTCTTACTTCAATAGGATCAACTTTTGCATCTAGGATATTTGTATTATCAGGGTGAAGCACAATTTCTCCATCGTAACGATTGCCAGGATAGAGATCATGCATTCTATTAAAAGATCTTAAGAAAGTTGATTTACCGCAACCCGATGGACCAATAAGTGCGGTAATTTTATTTTCATATACAGGAAGGCTTACATTTTTAAGCGCTTGCGTCCCATCGGCATAATAAAAATCTAATTTTTTAGATTCAGCTTTTACTATTTCATTATGTTTATTTTTATCTACCATTTAATTTTTTTCCTAATTTTATAACGCAATCTAATTGCAAATCCATTCATCAAAGCAGTTAAAACAATAATCACTGCACCGGTTGCAGCAGCATTTACATGAAAGGCATGTTGTGGCCTTGAAATCCAATTAAACATTTGGATTGGAAGCACGGTAAAAGCTGCCTCAAGCCATTCAAAATTTAAGAAGGGTGCCGTGGTTGATATAGGAGAAGGGGGTAAAAAAGCAATGAAGGTTAGAGCGCCAATCGTTATCACAGGAGCTGTTTCTCCAATGGCTCTTGCCATCCCTATGATTACTCCGGTTAAAATTCCACCGTATGAGTAGGGGATAACGTGATTGATTACCACCTGCCATTTTGTTGCACCAACCGCAAAAGCAGCTTCTCTGATATGCACAGGAATTGCTCTTATGGATTCTCTTGTTGATACAATAACTATGGGGAGCATTAAAAGAGCTAAAGTTAGACCAGCAGTTAAAATACTTTGTCCTAAACCAAAACTATAAACAAACAATCCTAAGGCAAGAAGACCATAAATAATGGATGGAACCCCAGCTAGATTCGATACATTAATTTCAATTAAGTCTGAAATCCAATTTTTCTTGGCGTATTCCTCAAGATAAACTCCAGCAGCAATTCCTAATGGGACTGCAACAAAAAAAGTTACTATTAATACAAGGGACGATCCAATCCAAGCCGATAAAATTCCAGCTTTTAGTGCTCTCCTAGATGGGAAGTTACTAAAAAAATCTAGGGTAAATCTTGGATAACCATCAATAACTAAATCTAAAAAAAGAATCAATAACGTTATGGTTAATGATGCTATTACAAACATTCCTGTTGCAGCAAATATTAAATCATTCTTTTTATGTTTTTTAATGAGCGCTCTGATTTGACTGAGATCATTATTATTCTTTGCTTTTATTGCAATTTTAGCCATTTTAATTAATATCTTTCTGCATATCTTTTACGTACCCAATGACCTAAAATATTTAATAATAAGGTCATTACCAATAATGTTAATCCCGCTGCAAAAATACTTTGGTACCCTACAGTACCATGTTCCAAGTCACCCAACGCTACCGAAACAATATAAGCCGTAATGGTTGCAGCAGACTCAACAGGGTTGAAAGTAAAGTTAGGTTGTTGACCAGCAGCAATAGCCACAATCATAGTCTCTCCAACGGCACGACTTATGGCAAGTATATAGGAAGCAACTATGCCAGATGTAGCCGCTGGCGCAATTACTTTAATTGCAGTTTGAAATCTTGTTGCACCCATTGCATAAGCACCCTCTCTCATAGCCATTGGAACAGCTCGCATAGCATCTTCCGACACCGAAGCTATATAAGGAACAATCATAATACCCATAACAATTCCTGGCCCAAGCATGTTGAAGGTTGTTAAATCAGGATAGATCTGTTGTAAAAGCGGGGTAACTAGCATAAGAGCAAAATATCCAAATACTACGGTAGGAACGCCAACTAACAGCTCAAGTATAGGTTTTATGGTTTCCCGTACTTTATGACTTGCAAACTCAGAAAGATAAATTGCTGTCAGGGTTCCAAGTGGAACAGCTACAACAAGCGCAATCATGGTAGTGGTTAATGTTCCAGCAACAAGCGCTGATATACCATAATGTTTAATGGAATAATTGGGTGTCCAAACTGTATCAGTAAGAAAATCATAAATGGATACATGCTGAAAAAAAGGAATGGCCTCTGTTACTAAAACATAAACAATAGCGGTGGTGATAAAAACTGCTACAGCTGCCGATAGAAATAATCCAGACTCAATTATTCTCTCGGCAAGATGTCTTTTAAAGTTTTTTGCTAATCCAGCGCTAACATTTATATCTGACATTTTGGAGTTTTTATTAGGTAAAAATATGTCTGTAATCATAACGTGTTTTTTAAATTTAGGGCAAAAAAAAGGCAACTAAAAGTTGCCTTTTTTTGAAATAAAAGATTAATTGGCTGCAGCACGTTTAAGCATTTCTTTTACACTTAAACCAATCGCAGGCTTCTCAAAAGCAGTCCCTGTTTTACTACCCTTATAGTGAGCAGTTATAGCAGCATATTCTTCATCTGAAAATGCAATATAGCCAACTTCGTTAGCTAATTCCCCTGCATATTTAAGATAAAAATCGATGAATTTTCGAACATTAGGATCAAATGCCGCTTTCGTTGCATTCAGGTAAATAAAAAGTGGTCGCGCAAGAGGATTATAAGAACCATCTTGAACCGTTTCCATAGAAGGAGTAATAAATTTACCTTCACTATTCTGAACTTTTACTGCAGCTAATTTATCTTTATTTTCTGCATAGTATGCTAAGCCGAAATATCCCATACCGCCTTTATCCCCAGCTACACCTTTAACCAAAACATTGTCATCTTCAGAGGCTGTAAAATCACCACGAATAGCTTTTGACTCTTCTACAATAGCTTCAGTGAAGTAATCAAAGGTTCCTGAGTCCGCACCTGGACCATATAGTTTTAGAGGGATATCTGGCCAACCCTCTCTTACTTGTGACCAGGTCATAATTTTACCTTGGGCAGCAGGCTCCCAGATTTTTTTAAGCTCAGCAGGGGTCATCTCAGTTGCAAAATCATTCTTTGGGTTTATGACAACTGTTAAGGCATCAAATGCTACTGGTACTTCAATAAATTCAATGCCTGCTTCAGCACATTTTTTTCTTTCCTTGGCTTTGATGGGTCTTGATGCACCAGAAATGACTGTATCACCACGACAAAATTTCTTCAATCCACCACCTGTTCCAGATACACCTACAGTAACTTTAATACCAGTCTCTATCTGGAATTCTTCTGCCACTGCTTCTGTGATTGGATATACGGTACTAGAACCATCTATTTTGATAATATCTACTGCAGCAATAGTTGGATTAGAAAAGGCGAATGTACCGGCTAAAACTGCAGCGATACTTGATTTGCCAAGATTTAACTCTTTCATCGTGAGATAACTCCTTTAAATAATTATAGGGGATTAATAAATTACTTGTTAAATATTAGATTTTAATTATGACATTTTAATGACATATTTATGATTAAAAAGTTAGGTATAATATGCGCAAATAATGTATTAAATATTTGGGGTTGATTTGTTATGGAAGATGAAGAAATTATTGAATTAAAAAATTTAATTAGCATTTTAGATAAAAAATTTAATACATTGCGGGGGTTTCTTTGACCTCGATACAAAAAGAGAATCTATAGCTCTTTTAACTTCGCAACAGGAAGATCCAAAGACATGGTCTGATAGAGCGTTAAGCCAAAAAATAGGCAAAGAAAAGAAAATGCTTGAAGACATTGTCAATCAAGCTGATTTGCTTAACCAGGGCATACAGGATAATAAAGAATTATTTGATATAGCGTTTGCTGACAAAGATATCGATACATTAAAAACTATTAAGGTTGATAGCGAAAAGCTTGACCAGGCGATTGATGATATTGAATTTAAGCGTATGTTCTCTCATCCTATGGATCCCAATAATTGTTTTATTGACTTTCAATCGGGAAGTGGTGGTACTGAGGCTCAAGATTGGGCCAACATGCTTTTTAGGATGTACACGCGATATGCAGAAAGAAAAGCTTTTAAGATAGAAGTGTTGGAATATTCAGAGGGAGAGGTTGCGGGAATTAAAGGAGCAACTTTAAAGATAAGCGGGGATTATGCCTTTGGTTATTTTAGGACTGAGACTGGTATTCATCGTTTGGTCAGAAAATCTCCCTTTGATTCAGGGAGCAGAAGACACACCTCCTTTGCTGGGGTAAATGTATATCCTGAAATTGATGATTCAATTGATATTGATATCAACCCAGCGGACTTAAGAATTGATACTTACCGAGCATCAGGGGCTGGCGGTCAACATATCAATAAAACTGATTCTGCTGTTAGAATTACACATGTGCCGACAAATACTGTTGTTCAATGTCAAAATGACAGATCTCAACACCGTAACAAAGCACAAGCAATGAATATGCTTAAAGCTCAGTTGTATGCAATTGAATTAAGCAAAAGAAATGAAGAAAAGCAGGCGATGGAAGATGCTAAAACAGATATTGGATGGGGTCACCAAATTAGGAGTTATGTCCTTGATCAGTCTCGTATAAAAGATCTACGAACCAATATCGAGATAGGAAATACTCAGGGAGTTTTGGATGGTGATTTGGATGTATTTATTAGTGAAAGTTTAAAGCAAGGGGTATAAGTTGAGCGATAAAAAACAAGATGTGATGCAAGATGAAAATGCTATTATCATGGAGCGAAGGGCAAAGCTAAAAGAAATTAGAGAACGTGACGTTGCTTTCCCTAATCAATTTAAACCAGAAAATTTTTCTCAAAAGTTGCATCAATTGTATGACGACAAAAGCAAAGATGAGTTAGCAGAAGAAAATATTACGGTATCGGTTGCAGGAAGGATGATGTTAAAGCGCGTCATGGGTAAAGCAAGCTTTGCAACAATCCAAGATCGCTATGGACGCATTCAGTTATATGTCGCACGTGACTTAATCAACAATGAATCTAAACCAGAGCTATATAGCCATTTTAAAAAATGGGATCTCGGTGATATCTTAGGCGCAAAAGGTAAAATATTTAAGACGAATACTAACGAGCTAACCATCGAAGTCAGCGAAATTATTCTGCTTACCAAATCGATAAGACCTTTGCCAGAAAAATTTCATGGACTTTCTGATCAAGAGACAAAATACCGTCAACGCTACGTCGATTTAATCGTCAATGAAGATACAAGAGAAACCTTCTTAAAGCGAAGTAAAATTATGTCAGGCTTTCGAAGCTTCATGGAGGAGCATGATTTTTTAGAGGTAGAGACACCGATGCTACATCCAATACCTGGCGGTGCAACGGCAAAGCCATTCCAGACGCATCATAATGCATTAGATATGGATATGTATCTAAGAATCGCCCCTGAGTTATACCTTAAGCGTTTAGTTGTGGGTGGTTTTGACAGGGTATTCGAAATTAATCGAAACTTTAGAAATGAAGGATTAAGTGTGAGGCATAATCCTGAATTTACTATGATGGAATTTTATGCCGCATACACAGAATATAATTGGTTAATGGAATTTACTGAATCCTGTATTAAGCATGTAGCAACATTAGTACATGGATCAACTTCAGTATCCTATCAAGATAAAGTGATTGATTTTGAAAAACCATTTGAGAGACTAAGTATGGTGGATGCAATTTTAAAATATTCTAAAGACTTCACTAAAGCAAATTTAATGGATTCAGATTTTATTAAAAACTATCTTGCAAAAAAGGGACATACCTTTGATGATGATATGGGTCTTGGGGCATATCAATTAGCATTGTTTGAGGAAGTTGCGGAGCAACATTTATGGAATCCAACGTATATTATAGATTATCCAATGGAGGTATCTCCTTTAGCTAGAGCATCAGATAGCAATCCAGATATTACAGAGCGCTTCGAATTATTTATTGCAGGTCGTGAGATTGCTAATGGATTTTCAGAATTAAATGACTCTGAAGATCAAGCAAATAGATTTAAGCTCCAAGTCCAAGCAAAGGAATCTGGCGACGAGGAAGCTATGTATTATGATGCAGATTTTATCAGAGCATTAGAGTATGGACTTCCTCCGACTGGTGGATGTGGAATTGGTATTGATAGACTGGTTATGCTTTTAACCAACAGCCCCAGCATTCGGGATGTTTTATTGTTCCCTCATATGCGGGCAGAGTAGAGATATGGTAAAAATATAATGAATGAAAGAGCCAAAAAAACACCGCAACAAGCCTTAGAATTACTTATTAAAGGAAATTTACGTTACACCAGCAATAATTTGCTCGAGCATGATAGATCTGTTGTGCAAAATGAACTTACGAATGCCCAGTACCCATTTGCCTCTGTTTTGGGTTGCAGTGATTCAAGAGTGGCCCCAGAAATTATTTTTGATCAGAATCTTGGTGATATTTTTAGTGTTCGATTGGCGGGTAATGTGGCATCAAAGCATGCGCTAGGAAGTCTCGAATTTTCAACAGAATATTTAGGTGCGAAGATTATTATAGTTATGGGTCACACCAGTTGTGGAGCAATTAAAGCTGCATGCGATGATTTTAAAGGTGGAAATATTGGAACACTTATCGATGACATTCGGGATGCGGTTAAGGATGAAAAAGCCATCGTAAATCCTGATGAAAGAAATTCAGGTAACGCAAATTTTGTGGATAGTGTATGTTGGATAAATGTTCAAAATCAAATACAACAAATTCTTAGGGATAGCTCAATAATTCAAAAGCAAGTTAAAGCAAAACAAGTCGGTTTAGTTGGTGCTATTTTTCACTTAGATAGCGGTCAAGTAGAATTTGATTTGAAGAATGCTTTAATTTAAAACCAAGCTTTTTAAAATTTCCACTAATTCAGCAAGAAAAAATTCTTTAAGTTTTGTCATCTTTTTGTCATATAAGCATATCAAAATAACTCCAGTAATAAAAATTAGTAAATATTTATTTTGGAGAAATCAGTGAATAAAAACTCAATCTTAGGGTTATCGGTAGCGTTGGCAGTTTCATCTTTTTCTAATGTATCTTTTGCGGATAGTACGGAGGATCTAATTGATGCTTTAGTAACTAAAGGTGTATTAACTGAAGATGAAGGTGCTCTTTTATCAAAAGGTAGAAAAGCTGAAAAGAAAAAAGAAGGGAAGGTTGCATTTAAGAATGGGTTTAAGCTGCAAAGCCCTGATGGCAATAGCAGCTTAAAATTTGCCGGTAGGGTGCAATTGGATGCAAGGGGTTTTGGCGATGTTGACGAATCAAGCGATAAGCCTGATACAACCGATATTCGAAGAGCATATTTTGGGGTTGGTGGTACCTATAATAAATATTACGGTTTTAAATTGAATGGATCCTTTGGAAGTTCGGCAAAATTAGATGTTGGATATTTTGATTTAAAATACCTTAAGGCTGCCCAATTGCGTTTTGGACAATTTAAAACTTCAATGAGTTTGGAGGAGAGAACCAGCTCTCGCTTTCTGAATTTTACTGAAAGATCTTATGTAAACAATGAATTGATAACTACCGCAAAACAACAAGGAGCTATGCTTTTTGGGACGCCTACTAAGGGGGTTAATTACAGCTTTGCTGTTATTAATGGGTATGGTCAAAATACCGATATGGGTGATGCTAAAAATGATAGTTTTAAGTATGTATTTCACCTTGATACCGACCTTGCAACTATGAACAAGTGGAAGAATAAAGTATTCCACCTAGGCTTTAATTATGCTACTCATGATGCTGATCCATCATTATTTGAAGATGGTGAACAACAAACGCTTGGGAAAGGACAAACCTTTTTTGATTTGGTAAAAGCGGGGGGAGTCACGGAGATAGATCAAGATACATTTGGCTTTGAATTTGCTGCAGCTAATGGACCTTTTAAAGTGCAAGCTGAGTATGCAACTACAAATATAGATTCTAATTTAAATGACCAAGATGTAGACGCATACTATTTAGATGCGGGCTGGTTGATTTCTGGGGAATCATATTCTAAGTCGTATAAATCAAAGTCAAGTGGGGGTAAGTTTGACCGCATTAAACCTGCTCAAGATTTTAACCCTAAAACTTTTACCGGGGGAGCTTGGGAGCTAATGGCGGGAGTATCAGGTTTTGATGCATCGGATATTACCTCAAGTAGCGCTGGTTTTTCTATAGCCTCAACAGACACTAACGAGGCAGATTCTTGGCGTGTTGGGTTGAAATTTATTCCAGATGCAAACACTAGATTTATGGTGAATTACATAGATACAGATTTTGATACACCTATCAACAGCACAAATGATAATGGTGAAAAAGCTATTAATATTCGTGCGCAATATGATTTTTAAATAATTCAAATAGAAGGTTTTATCCCTCTTTTGCGAGATTAATGGTGTATTTGGGAATTTCTATAGTCAGGTCTTCCTCAACAATAGTTTGGCATGATAACCGTGATTCTGGCGTGAGACCCCATGCCTTATCAAGCATATCGTCCTCGTTTTCATCCGAAGGCTCAAGGGTATCAAAACCCTCTTTTATAATGACATGGCAGGTCGTACATGCACATACTTGGTCACAGGCATGTTCAATGTCAATATCATTTTTTAACAGAGCATTACAAACACTCGTCCCTTTTTCAACCTCAATAACATCTCCGTCAGGACACAATTCTTCGTGAGGCAAAACAATTATTTTTGGCATTAAAGCTCCAATTTATCGATTTTTTTCCCAGCAAGGGCTTTATTAATTGAATGGTCCATTCTTCTTTCAGCAAAATCAGCAGTTACTTCATTAAGATGAGTGATTTTTTGCTCTATTTGGTTTCTATCCTCTTGTTCTAACATTTTAGTAAGTTCATTTATTGATTCATATATAAGATCAATTTCATTTTTATTGAGAAGTGCTTTATCGGCGTTTAGAGCCTCTTGTATCATGGCAATAATTTGTTTTCCTTCTACCTTCACCTCTGCAAGCGCTCTATTTTCTTTGTCCGATTCCGCCGAGGAGAATGAGGATGCTAGCATTTCTTTTATTTGTTTGTCATCTATCCCGTAAGAGGGTTTCACTTCAATAGATGACTCTATACCTGTCGATAATTCTTTTGCCGAGACAGATAATAACCCATCAGCATCAACCTGAAAAGTAACTCGAATTTTAGCTGCACCAGCAACCATAGGAGGAATGCCTTTTAGAGTAAATTTTCCTAAAGATCTGCAATCTTTAACTAAATCACGCTCACCTTGGACTACATGAATGACCATGCCCGTTTGACCATCTTGGTAGGTCGTGAATTCTTGTGCCAGCGCAACAGGTAATGTGGAATTTCTTGGGATGATTCTCTCAACAATTTCCCCCATAGTTTCAATACCCAGTGAAAGAGGCGTCACATCTAATAACAAGAGATCATGGTTTGTATTTCCAACCAACATATTTGCCTGCTCTGCAGCCCCAAGGGCAACCACTTCATCTGGGTTGATGTTATTGAGTAAGGGCATACCAAAAAATTTTTTAACTGCCTCTTGTATGTTTGGCATGCGGGTTGAGCCACCAACCATAACCACTCCAGTAATTTGATCAGTTGTGAGGTTGGCATCATGTAATGCTAGCTTTATGCATGAAATCGTTTTTTTAGTGAGATGGGCAGATAAGCTTGCGAATACTTCTTTAGATAATTCTTTATTAATCCCTTCCAATTCATCAATTACTACTTTAGATTTGGTGGTCAGTGATTCTTTAGTTTTTCTTGCAACCTCTTTAAGACGCTGCCTGATTTTGACATCTTCCATAGGGATGTTTGCATCATTAATGATCCACTGTTCAATTAATTGATCAAAATCATCACCACCCAGAGAGCTATCACCATGTGTGGCAATTACCTCAAATAAACCTTTATCGAGACGTAATATCGAAATATCAAATGTGCCCCCACCAAGGTCATAGATAACAAAATTTCCTTCTACTTTTTTATCTAATCCATAGGCCAATGCAGCAGCAGTGGGTTCGTTAATCAACCGCAATACATTTATATTGGCAACTTTGGCGGCATCCTTCGTTGCCTGCCTTTGAGCGTCATCAAAGTATGCTGGTACCGTGATTACCGCCCCTTTAATTTCATGACCTAATCTTTTTTCAGCAAGCAATCTTAAATGTCTTAGTATTTCTGCAGATATTTCTACAGGACTTTTCAGGCCATCATTGGTCCTAATACCAATGGTACCGTCTCCGTCCTCGAGCTCGATAACAAAGTCCTTAGGATTCACATCAGAAAGACTTTTACCCATTAATCTTTTCACTGAGGAGATGGTATTTTTTGGATCATCCAATTGCCTTTTTTTAGCTGACTCACCAATCAATAGTTCCTTATCTGTGTAATGAACAATGGACGGAATAATTTTTACATTATCTTCATCTTGAATAATAGAAGCTTGCCCGCTTATTACTGATGCAATGAGTGAATTCGTTGTTCCAAGATCAATACCCACTGCATGACGATGCTCATGGGGAAGGGTGCTTTTTCCAGGTTCTGATATTTGTAGTAAAGCCATTTAGGACTTATCCATAGATAATTTTTTTTGTTGAATTCTTAAAAAGAGGTTGGTAATAAACTTTAATTTACCAATAATATTTGTGCCTGATTCCCAGTCTTTTTTCTCATCCAAATCCATGGCAAGTAACTCCATTAGTATTTTTTTTTCATCTTCTATCTTATCGGAGAACAATTGGATTTTTTCCAAGTTGTTAATTGTTTCTAATTCTTCCTCCCATTCCATTTGCTGCATCAAAAAATCTGACGGGAGGGCATTCTCTTTTACGACTTGATGAAGACTTATAATATGGGACGCTCTTTTAATGGGGTCCTTTAACACTTGATAGGCATCATTAATTTCGGTAGATTTTTGTAGGGATTGTTTTTTTTCAGCATCAGTTGCATTAACAAACCGATCAGGATGGATAGTTTTTTGCAGTGTTCTATATTGATGGTTAAGCATATCAATATCTATATTAAAAAGTACGGGGAGATTAAATGTTTCAAAGAAATTTCGTGTCAAACTGTAAAACTTTCGCCACAACCACAACTATCTTTCACATTCGGGTTGTTGAATTGAAAGCCCTCATTTAAGCCTTCTCGAGCAAAGTCTAGTTCGGTACCATCAATGTAGATTAGGCTTTTTGGATCGACCATAATTTTGATACCATGACTTTCAAAGATATGGTCATCAGAAGGAATTTCATCAGCAAATTCAAGTACATATGCCATTCCTGAGCAGCCGGTTGTCTTTACTGCCAATTTGAGTCCGACCCCTTTGCCACGGGATTCTAGGTATTTTTCTACCCTCTGAGCAGCTTTTTCTGTAAGGGTAATGGCCATTATTTTTTCTTTTCTTTCAAATCTGCTACGGCAGCTTTTATGGCATCTTCAGCAAGCACTGAGCAGTGAATTTTTACTGGTGGCAAAGCAAGTTCTTCAGCTATAGCTGAGTTTTTAATTTCTGATGCTTGATCTAAAGTTTTTCCTTTGAGCCATTCCGTCACTAGTGAGCTTGATGCAATTGCAGAACCGCATCCATAAGTTTTAAATTTAGCATCTTCAATCTTTCCACCATCTGACACCTTAATTTGTAACTTCATTACATCACCACATGCTGGCGCACCTACCATCCCGGTACCAACATTAGGATCATTCTTATCGAATGACCCAACATTTCTTGGGTTTTCGTAATGATCTAATACTTTATCGCTATAAGCCATTTTTCTCTCCTAAAATTAATGGGCTGCCCATTCTACTTTCTCTATATCAATACCTTCTTGAAACATTTCCCAAAGTGGGGATAGCTCTCTTAATTTACCAATTTTTTCTTTCAAAAGCTCTATCGTGTAATCCACATCTTTCTCTGTTGTGAAGCGACCAATAGAAAATCTGATGGAGCTGTGCGCTAATTCATCTGATCGCCCTAGTGCTCGTAAGACATAACTTGGCTCTAAACTAGCTGATGTGCATGCTGAACCACTTGAAACAGCAATACCCTTAATAGCCATTATAAGCGATTCACCCTCAACATAGTTAAAGCTGATGTTTAAATTATGTGGTACGCGTTTATCCAAATCTCCATTTATATAGGTTTCGTCAATTTCGGTTAAACCATTAAGTAATCTTTCTTGTAACTTTTTGATACGAGCATTTTCTTCTTGCATTTCTTCTCGAGCAATACGAAATGCTTCGCCCATTCCTACTATTTGATGAGTAGCTAGCGTACCAGAGCGCATACCTCTCTCATGCCCACCACCGTGCATTTGTGCCTCAATACGGATTCTTGGTTTTCGCCTTACATACAATGCTCCAACACCTTTAGGGCCATAGGTTTTATGCGCAGAGAAGCTCATCAGATCAACTGGTAATTTTTCTAAATCTATAGCTACCTTACCGGTAGCTTGTGCCGCATCAACATGAAATATAATCTTATTTTCTCTGCATATATTACCAAGCTCCTCAATATCTTGAACAACACCAATTTCATTATTAACTAGCATAATGGTTGCTAAAACGGTATCCGGTCTAAGAGCAGCTTTAAATTTTTCAATATCAACAAGACCGTTAGATTCAGGAATCAGGAAAGTCGTTTCATAACCCAACCGTTCCATTTCTCTTACTGCATCGATAACTGCTTTGTGTTCGGTAGCCATGGTAATAATATGCTTACCCTTAGAGGAATAAAAGTTACTGGCCCCTTTAATAGCTAGATTATTTGACTCCGTTGCTCCTGAGGTCCAAATAATTTCTCTGGGATCAGCATTAACTAGTTTTGCAACTTCTTTCCTCGCATTTTCTACAGCTTTCTCAGCTGTCCACCCATAAGGATGACTCCTTGATGCAGGATTGCCAAAGTCTTCAGTGATGAATGGAATCATTTTTTCAGCCACCCTTGGATCAACAGGAGTAGTTGCAGAATAATCCATATATATTGGCATAGTCATTTTTTCAATCTTCATAATTTCCTCGTAATGTTAGGCTGCCATAGCAGTCAATTGTTTAAGTCTATCTACTTCAATTTTAAGTGTAGCAATAAACTCCTCCATTTGCGTGGGATTAGAGTCCACTCCTAAACTCACTCTAATTGCACCTTGGGCTAATTCCATATCAACGCCCATTGCCAGAAGAACATGGCTCGGCTCATTATTATTACTTGAGCAAGCAGATCCACTTGCCACCGAAAAACCTTTTTTATCTAATGCAGTAAGCAGTGTTACTCCGTCTAATTTAGGGAACGAGAAGAACGTCGTATTTGTAATTCTATCCGAACGAGTCCCAAAGATGACCGCACCCATTTTGCTTAGTTTTTTTTCTAAAACATCCTGCATTGGTTTAATAGTTTCTCTGAATGTGACAATATTTTTTGATACACGTTCACAAGCTTTACCAAAACCAACGATACCTGCTAAATTTTCAGTGCCGCTTCGTAAACCTTTTTCTTGACCTCCACCTTTCATATAAGGCATTAAATCAATTTTTTTATTTAATATAAGGGCTGCTACACCTTGGGGACCATATATTTTATGACTGGATATAGTCATAGCATCTACTCCCAGTTCCTCAAAATCCACTGAAATCTTACCCAGGGCTTGCACAGCATCAGTATGCACTAATACTTTTCGTTTTTTTGCCCAATTAATAATAGATGGCATGTCTTGAATAACTCCAGTCTCATTGTTGACCATCATGATCGAGATAAAATTAGGCACGTTTTTGCTCTTTTCTAAATCATTAAAATTCACTAGACCATCTTGTGAAACTGAAATTGCTGTAGTACGAAAACCTTTCTTAGCTAGAGATATTATAGGTTGACTTATACAAGGATGCTCAATCGCACTATAACCAAAATGAGTTTCTGGATAGCTATCGGCAATACCTTGAATAATTGTATTATTGGATTCAGTTCCACTTGCCGTAAATATGACTTGTGATGGATGGGCATTTACTGCAATTGCAACTTTTTCTCTAGCTTCTTCAATTGCGGTAAGCGCTTTTCTTCCAAAGCGATGATTGGATGCAGGGTTGCCATACTGACTTTGGTAGAAGGGTATCATCTCATCCAAAACTTCAGGATGAATTGCAGTAGTAGCATTATGATCTAAGTAAATCACTTTATACAATCTCCATTCTTACATCTTTATTCTTTTTAGTAATACCATTAAAAGTAATTGGTTTATCATCATTATTTTGACTGTTTATTAAATCCTCTAAAGAGAGACCATCTAAATAGTCAAGAATTTTCGAATTTAAGGACATCCATAAATTATGGGTAATACATCGATTTCCTTCTTGACAGTTTTCATTTCCACCACATTGGGTTGAGTCGATTTTTTCATCTACGGCAATAATGATATCTTTTACTGTGATTGTCTGGTAATTCTGAGCAGTTAAATAACCGCCCCCCGGGCCCCTTACACTTTTTACAAGGCCCTTACGTCGCATTTGGCTAAAGAGTTGTTCTAAATAGGACAACGAAATTGATTGCCTGTCTGATATTTCAGTAAGTCGAACAGGGTTATGTGATTCATGCATTGCCAAATCCAACATAGCAGTGACTGCAAACCTTCCTTTTGTAGTTAATTTCATATTAATTTAGTTTTGTTCAATAATTACGGGCATTTTAAAATACTTGACAAAATTTATCAAGTATTAAAATCAGGTTGAATTAAGTTTTTTTGGAAGAGGTTTTTTTGCCTTCTAATTCTTTTAGTCTTCGCTCTTGCTTGTCTAATTTATCAATAAGTTTTTGTAGAACCTCTGACATTGGATCATCATCATCTTTACCAACTGCATAAGGGCTGAATCCTGTTGCTTTTTTTTGATCCTCATCAACCACCCTTGCAGGAATACCCACTGCCGTAGCGTTTTCAGGAATATCTTTGACAACTACTGCATTTGATCCAATTTTTGCCCCATTTTCTATAGTTATTGGTCCTAATATTTTTGCTCCAGCACCCACCACTACTCTATTTTTTAGTGTAGGATGCCGTTTACCTTGTTTCCACGATGTACCACCTAAAGTAACTCCATGATAAATTGTGCAGTCATCTCCAATAATAGCTGTTTCTCCAATAACCACACCCATGCCATGATCAATAAAGAAACGGTTACCAATTCGGGCTCCAGGATGAATTTCAATGCCGGTAAATATTCTTGCGATGTGTGATATCAATCTAGCAAGCCAATAAAGTTTTATACGCCAAACCCTATGAGATAGTCTGTGAATAATGATTGCATGGACACCGGGATAGGCAGTTAATATTTCAAAATATGACCTTGCAGCAGGGTCTCGGTCAAAAACAATTGATAGATCTGATTTTATTTTTTCGAACATTTATTAAGTTTTTGTGCTTTAAATTTAAAAAACATATTATTACATGAAAAATAAACCTGATTAACATGACAAGATTTTATTTAATCTTTTTTTGTATTTCGGTAAATATGCCGCGCATGATATTTATTTCGTCTTTATCAAGCTGAGTCCTGTTGAATAATAACCTCATTCTTTGCATTAGTCTTTCCCCTTGTATTTTTTTTAAAAAACCAATGTTATCTAAAACTTCCTCAAAATGAAGAAAAAAACCATTTAATTGAGATTGAGTTACAAATTTTGGTGCTTGTTTTTTATTAATCGGATTGGTATTTTCATAATCAAGTGCCATTCTGATTTCATGACAGCATATTTGCACAGACTGAGCTAAATTAAGTGAAGAATAATTCTTGTCAGCATCAATAAAGCTTAGAAATTGGCAATGTTTAATCTCATTATTTGAAAGACCATTAGTTTCGTTACCAAAAATCAAAGCTATTTTGTTATTTTTTGCAAAGCCAATTAAATCTTTTGCAGTTTTCCTTACATTTTGATGTGGCTGAGATAGCTCTCTTTTTCTGGCTGTAAATCCAACTGCAAGGTGCGATTTAAGCATTGCTTCTTCAATAGTATCAAACACTAACGCACTATCTAATATGTCGTCAGCCCCTGCAGCAAGCGCATAAGATTCCTCTGATGGAAACTTTTTTGGTTGAACAAGATGTAAATTAGTCAAACCCATAGTTTTCATAGCACGAGCAGTAGAGCCAATATTACCTCCATGGCTCGGCCGACATAATATGATATCGAATTTATCTAAAATATTTGATTTGTTGTGCATGGCTTTTATCTGTAACATTATAAAGTAAGAGATCAATTAATAACACTTTCCAAGAATACTTAGGTTTAAATATGCACCCAATGTTAAATATTGCAGTTAAGGCTGCACGTAAAGCAGGCTCCGTCATCACTCGAGCTTCTGAGGATATAGAAGGTCTTACCGTTAATAAAAAAAGTTATAACGATTTTGTCAGCGAGGTTGATGTAACATCTGAAAAAATTATTATTGACATTCTAAAGGAGGCTTATCCAAATCATAGCTTTTTAGGTGAGGAATCGGGTTTAAGCGAAGATTCAGATAATATCTGGATTATAGATCCATTAGATGGGACAACAAATTTTTTACATAACTTTCCACAATACGCAATATCAATAGCTCTTATGCAAAAGGGAGAAATAACTCAAGGCGTAGTTTATGATCCAAATCGAAATGATCTATTTACAGCGTCAAAAGGGCAAGGGGCTTTTCTAAATGATAGAAGAATTCGTGTTTCCAAAAAAAATAAAATGAGGGATGCTCTAATAGGCACCGGTTTTCCTTTTAGAGATTTTAAGTACTTGTCAGACTATTTAAAAATTTTAGAGGATATTATTGTTAATACTTCTGGTGTGAGACGTCCCGGCGCCGCTGCGTTAGATTTAGCATATGTTGCGGCAGGATGGCTTGATGGATTTTGGGAAATTGGTCTTTCAAAGTGGGATATTGCAGCAGGGGGCTTGATTGTAAGGGAAGCTGGAGGAATTGTTAGCGATTTTTCAGAGAAACAGGATTGGCTGGAATCAGGAAATATTATTTGTTCAAATCCATATATCTATGAACCATTTATCAGGCTTGTACAGAAGAGACTTCCAAAAGAACTTAAGAATTAATGATGCTTACTATCAGATTCATTCGCATGTTTGTGTTTAATTTCTTGATCATTTGCTAAACGAACATCTTTGATAACAGCACTAAATATTACCCTTTGTCCTGCCCAAGGATGATTTCCATCGACAATAACTTTTCCATCAGCGATATCAGTTACCGTATAAATTATTACCTCACCTGATCCATCATCACCTTCAAATTGCATCCCTTTTTTTAGACTGGCTTCAGGAAATGCAGTTGTTGGTTCTATTTGCACTAAATTTTCATCGTAAGTACCAAATGCATCAGCAGGTTCAAGTGAAACAATAACTTCTTCCCCAACCTTTTTTCCGTGCATTGCTTCCTCTACTTTTGGAAATATGTTGTCATAACCACCATGAAGATATGATATGGGTTCACTTGAGGACTCAAGAAGATTTCCATCGGAATCTTTGAGCTCAAAGGTAATCTTAACCACTGAATTCATTTTTATTTCCATAATACCCTTTTATAAATCAAATGTACTTTAAAGCAAATCAATCTTATTCTATTCTATCTTTTATTTCATATTGTTTGTCTAAAATACTATAAAAGTTTGTTGGCTTAAGTATTGTTATATTTTTTTTACTCGAGATATTTGGAAAATCTTTACTAAAATGTAAGCCACGACTTTCTTTTCTACTGATTGCAGATTGTACAATCAATTCAGCCACTTGTAATAAATTTCTCAACTCAATTAAATTGTTTGAAATTTTAAAATTAGTATAAAATTCATTCACCTCATCTCTTAACATATTAATTCTATGTAAAGCTCTAAAGAGTCTTTTATTCGTTCTTACGATACCAACATAATTCCACATAAAACGTCTTAACTCATTCCATGTATGTGTAATCAAAATCTCCTCATCTGCATCAGTAACTCGACTTTCATCCCATGATGGTAACTTGTTGCTGTGAGTAACATTCTTTGAAAGAATATCTTTAACCGCTGCATTAGAAAAGACTAAACATTCAAGAAGTGAATTACTTGCTAATCTATTAGCTCCATGTAGTCCTGTGTAGGCAACCTCCCCAATTGCATATAAATTTTTGATGTCGGTTTGTGCATTGAGATCCGTCATTACACCTCCACAACTATAATGCGCTGCAGGAACAACTGGAATAGGATCTTTGGTGATATCAATATTATTCAATAGGCATCGTTCGTAAATCATTGGAAAATGCTCAACGATAAACTTTTTTGACTTGTGACTAATATCTAAATAAACACAGTCAAGACCTCTTTTTTTCATTTCATAGTCAATAGCTCTGGCTACAATATCTCTTGGAGCAAGATCGGCTCTATCATCGTAAAGATGCATAAAAGCTGTATTGTCAGGAAGTTTTAGGATTGCACCTTCACCTCTTAATGCTTCGGATATTAAAAAAGATTTTTCGTGAGGATGAAATAAGCAAGTAGGGTGAAATTGCACAAACTCCATATTTGCCACTCTGCAACCTGACCGCCAGGCCATAGATATACCATCACCAGTACTAACGTCAGGATTTGTTGTGTATAAGTAAACCTTGCTTGCCCCTCCTGTTGCCAAAACTGTAACGCTAGCGTGCATAGTTTTTACACGACCACTTTTATTTTCTAGAACATATAAACCAAGACAAGTATTGTTTTTGCTGTTTTGTTGATCAAGTTTTTTTGAAGTTATTAAATCAACAGCGATATGGTTCTCAAAGATTGAAATGTTTGAATGGCTTTTTACTTCTTTTATAAGGGTAGTTTGGATAGCCGAGCCTGTAGCATCCGCGACATGAGCAATCCTTCTATGAGAATGGCCACCTTCTTTAGTAAGATGTAATTTTGAAGTATTTGCTTCTTTCGTGAAATTCACCCCCATTTTAACAAGCCAATCAAGTGCCGAAACACTCTCTCTAGCAACGAAATCAGTAACCTTTTCATCACATAACCCACATCCTGCATTAATGGTATCTTTAGTATGTGATTTATATGAATCAAATTGAGAGGAAGAGGACGCAATGCCTCCTTGAGCCCATTGACTTGAACTATCATCAAGTGCACGTTTACTTATAATAGCTATCTTTTTTTTGTCTGCTAACTTTAATGCTGTGCTTAATCCAGCAAGGCCGCTTCCTATTATTACTACATCAAAATTAATCATAATTAAACTGTCGATAAACTGAACTTTATGGATATATTGTAGGTCAAGAACATTGTAGATTAATTTTTAATTGGATTAAAATATTTTTATAAGAAAGGGAGCTTATGAGTGCTTTAAAAGTCGTATCAAATCCAAACCCCATGTACAATAGTGGCCAAGTGCAAAATAGTATAAAAAACATGGAAACTAAACCAGTTAATCCTGATAGAGCAATCGATCAAAAACTTGTTGAGAAAGCCCAAAAAGGGGATAAGAGAGCTTTCGGTATTCTCGTTGAAAAATACAATAAGAAACTTACACGTTTATTATCTAGAATGGTAAGGGATCAATCTGAAATAGAAGATATTGTCCAAGATTCTTTTATTAAGGCTTACAGAGCTATAAACAATTTTAGAGGTGATAGTGCATTTTATACATGGTTATACCGTATAGGTATTAATACCGCAAAAAACCACCTTGTTTCTTTGGGTAGAAGACCCAAAGCCATGAATTCTGTTGAGATAGAGGATATAGAAAATTTTGACGAAGGTCATGAAATGAGAAGTCTTGAGACGCCTGAATCGTCTATGATGACCAACGAAATTGTGGTTACTGTTAATCAAGCAATTGAATTTTTGCCTGATGATTTAAGACAAGCAATTTCACTCAGAGAGATGGATGGATTAAGTTACGAAGAAATTGCAGATATTATGGATTGTCCTATCGGAACAGTAAGATCACGAATTTTTAGAGCACGAGAAGCAATTTCAGAAAAGCTGAAACCTCTTCTAGAAAAAACAGACAAAAGATGGTAACTTCATTAAATTAAGGAATAAAAATATGTCGGAAAAACTTTCATCATTATTTGATAACGAAGTGCAAAAAGATAAGCTTAGTGAGGAGATAGATAATCTATCCTCACGCTCCGCTAATAAAAATACTTGGACCAATTACCAAGTTATTCGAGATATATTGCAGAATAATTTTACAAACACACCAAATCTTACAAATAAGATTATGCAGGCTATTGATAAAGAGCCTACACAAATTAGTGGTTACATTCATAATAACGAAAGTATATCGTCTAAGGATACATACAAACATTGGAAAATAGCTGCTTCTTTTGCAGCTTTTTTCGTTGTTGGTATATCTGCTGTAAGTTATACAACATATGAAAAAAATCAAACTGTTCAGTTGGTTCAAGAGGATGTTTCTGAGGAAATTATTGCGCGTCATTATGCAAACACATCGCTTAATGCTGGTTATTTTATTCAAGCAAATTTTTCGCAACAGGATTAAATGTTTAGAAATTTTCTACAAATCGTACTTATTATATTAGGTACAGCCAATGTTTCTATGGCCATTGATGACCCATGGAAGATTATATCTGATGCACATCTAGCTGCTAAAAATCTTAATTACCAAGGAATTTATCACTTTACTCATAACAAACAAACGCAATCTATTGAAGTTACTCATGTTCTTCATGAGTCTGATGAATATACTAGAATGACTCTAATGGATGGAGCTCCTGGTGAAATGTTATCGCATGGAAAAAATACTACGGTATATCATTCAAATGAAAAAAACGTACACATAAAAAAAAGACATTCACAAAATCTCTTCCCCGCAGTGATACCTGACAACATTGATAATTTAAAAAATGTTTATACTTTACATTTTGGTAAAATAGATAGAGTTGCAGATCGCTCAGCACAAATCATAGTTCTTTCTCCTAAAGATCAATATCGATATTTTTATCATTTTTGGGTCGATAAAAAAACATCTCTCCCTTTGAAAATGATTGTGAGTGATAAAAATAATGACCTAATTGAACAAGCTGCTTTTACAAAACTCAACTTTGTCAACACGCACGGTGATTTATCTTGGTTCTCTCCTAATATAGATCTAACAAAAGATTATCAAATGGATGAAGCAGTCAATGATTTGCCCGTTCAAAAATTCTGGCAATTTTCATCGATTCCTAAAGGTTTCAAAGAAGTTAGCGCTAAATCAACTAGAAATAAAGGTATTACTATGCTTAGTCATCAGTTAGTTTTTTCAGATGGTCTTTCATACCTCTCAGTATTTATACAACCAGTTCAAAAAGGTCATAAACCAAGGGTAGGAAATGTTTCTATGGGTAGAACTCAAGTATGTGCAAAATACTATAATGGTTTTCAAATTATGACAGTTGGAGCTGTTCCAAAAAAAACCTGTGAAATTTTTACAAAATCAATTTCATTTTAATTTAATTAATTAGTTTTTTTATTGTTTTAATTTTAGTAAAATATTCGGTTAAAAAGAAATCATACCTGGCTTTCTATATATGTCACTATGGTTGTTAAATGTATTTTAAGGAAAGATAAATGAAATTACTCATACCATTTTTAATGGTTGTATCGTTTTTTATTAAATCATTGTATGCAGTTGAATTACCTGATTTCTCCATATTAGCTGAAGAGCAAGGCAACAAGGTTGTTAATATAAGCTCAATTGTTGAGAGACCTGTCAATCAAGGTAATATGCCATTCCAAGATGAAAGAATGCAAGAGTTCTTTAAGCGATTTGGTATTCCTAATTTTCCCGGTATTCCTCCTCAGGGAGGAGATCAGGCTCCACAAGAGAGTGTAAATGGTACAGGTTCAGGTTTTATTATCGAAAGTAATGGTTACATTATTACGAACGCTCATGTAGTAGCTCAAGCAGATACTGTTGTAGTGAAATTAGCTGATAAAAGGGAATTTAAGGCAGAAATTTTAGGAATGGATAGAAGAACAGATGTCGCATTATTAAAAATTAAAGCAAAAAATCTTCCAAAAGTTGAGCTTGGTAACCCTGAAAAAATTAAAGTTGGTCAATGGGTCGCGGCAATAGGATCTCCTTTTGGTTTAGAAAATACTATGACAGTAGGTGTCGTAAGCGCAAAGGGCAGAGCATTACCGCAAGAAAATTTTGTCCCATTTATTCAAACTGATGTGGCAATTAACCCTGGAAATTCTGGTGGACCGTTATTTAATACTGAAGGTCAGGTTATTGGCATTAATTCTCAAATATACAGTCGTACCGGGGGTTATATGGGTTTATCATTCGCTATCCCTATTGATGTTGCAATAAATGTTGCTGATCAACTAAAGAAAAACGGAAAAGTAATCCGTGGTTGGTTAGGTGTTGCTATTCAAGAGATTACTGAGGAGCTTTCAGAGTCATTTGGATTAGATAACACTAAGGGTGCATTAATAGCTATGGTTGAAAAGGGTTCTCCTGCTGAAAATGGTGGCATTCAGCCGGGAGATATAATACTTAAATTTAATAATAATATTATTGCATCCTCTTCAGATCTTCCAAAATTTGTTGGAACTACAAAGCCCTTTTCAAAAGTACCAGTAGAAATACTACGTAAAGGTAAAAAAATAAAACTGGACATAAAAGTTGGTGAGATGCCCAGTGAAAAAACAGTTGTAGCTTCAAAAGAGAGTAAGATAAATGAAGTCAATCGTATCGGACTTTCTCTTAAAGAATTAAATAATGACGAAAGAAAAAAAATTAATGGTAGAAATGGTCTTTTAGTGGTAAGAGTAGAGGGATCTGCAAGTGCTTCTGGAATTAGAACAGGGGACGTTATTTTAGCGTTCAATAATTCTGCAGTTGAATCAACAGCTTCTTTTAATAATAAGATAAGAAGAGTCCCCAAAGGTAAAACTATTGCTTTGCTCATTTATCGAAACGGCAATACAATTTACATTCCGGTTAAGGTTGTTAAGTAATAAATCTTCTAAGATTGATGTACTTTGCTGTAAAATCATCAATTTTTTTAAAGGCGCTTGTAGCGCCTTTCTTTTTTTCCTAGGAACAGTTAGTCCTTTTTAGACATGATGAATAAAATAAGAAATTTTTCAATTATTGCCCATATTGATCACGGTAAATCAACTTTAGCTGATCGTATAATCCAGCATTGCGGAGGCCTAACTGAGCGCGAAATGGATTCTCAAGTTCTCGATACAATGGAGCTTGAGAAAGAAAGAGGAATTACAATAAAAGCCCAAACTGTCACCCTCAAATACAAAGCAAAAGATAATCAAGTTTATACATTTAATTTAATTGATACTCCTGGACATGTTGATTTTACCTACGAGGTGAGTAGGTCATTGGCGGCATGTGAAGGAGGGATTTTGGTCGTCGATGCATCACAAGGCGTAGAAGCTCAGACTGTTGCTAATTGTTATACAGCCCTTGATCAAAATATAGAAGTTTTTACCGTACTAAATAAAATAGATTTAGCATCTGCTGAACCTGATCGTGTAAAAAAAGAAATTGAGGATGTAATTGGTATTGAGGCTAATGATGCAATAGCTTGTTCTGCCAAAACAGGCTTGGGGGTTGGGGACATCTTAGAAGAAATTGTGCATAGAATTCCATCACCCACAGGGTCATCTTCTAGCCCACTGAAAGCTCTAATTATTGATGCATGGTTTGATAATTATGTTGGTGTAGTTATGTTAGTTAGGGTGATGGATGGCCAGTTAAATCCTAAAGATAAAATTCATTTAATGGCAACAAAGGATGAATACTTGTGTGAGCAAGTTGGTATTTTTACACCTAAACCAATAAGCATGACTGCATTAAGTGCAGGAGAGGTTGGCTTTGTTATTGCCGGTATTAAAGAGTTATCTAGTGCGAAGGTCGGTGATACGATTACTTTAAGTAAAGCAAAAGCTAAAGAACCTTTACCTGGATTTAAAGAAATCAAACCTCAAGTTTTTGCAGGACTTTATCCAGTTGAATCAAATCAATTTGAAGCTTTAAGAACGGCGCTAGAGAAACTCCAACTTAATGACTCCTCGCTCGCTTTTGAAGCAGAGAATTCAACTGCATTAGGCTATGGTTTTCGATGTGGTTTCTTAGGGCTTTTGCATATGGATATTATTCAAGAGCGCCTAGAACGCGAGTATGAAGTTGAATTAATAACAACAGCACCAACTGTTGTATATCAATTACTTTTAAAAAATGGCCAATCATCTTTTATCGAAAATCCCTCACGCTTACCAGATTTATCTACAGTAGAGGAAATTCGAGAGCCTATTATTCAGTTAAATATCTTACTGCCTCATGATTATGTTGGACCAGTAATGACATTAACTAATGAAAAAAGGGGTATTCAAAAAAATATGCAATATATGGGTCGTCAAGTGATGTTAAATTATGAAATTCCTCTAAATGAAGTAGTCCTTGACTTCTTTGATAGGCTCAAATCTGTATCAAGAGGATATGCTTCTATGGATTATGAATTTTTGGAATTTCGAGCAGCGGATTTGGTTAAACTTGATATTATGGTTAATGGTGATAGGGTTGATGCACTGTCTCTTATTGTGCATAAATCTAATAGCTTATATCGCGGAAGAGAGTTAGCATCTAAAATGCGGCAATTAATTCCTCGTCAAATGTTTGATGTAGCTATTCAATCAGCAATTGGTGCAAATATTATTTCTCGAGAAACTGTAAAAGCTATGAGAAAGAATGTATTAGCAAAATGTTATGGTGGTGATGTAAGCCGTAAAAGAAAGTTATTAGAGAAACAAAAGGCAGGTAAAAAAAGAATGAAGCAAGTGGGAAATGTTGAGATTCCACAAGAGGCTTTTTTAGCAATTTTACAGGTAGATGAAAAATGATTTTTGCAGCTATTCTTATGGGAGTAACTTTTCTAACTGGTTCTGTATGGCTTATTGATAAATTATTTCTTAAAAAAGGTAAATTAAAAAACAATAAAATAATTGAAAATATAAAAGGTTTTTTCCCAGTATTGTTAGCCGTATTCATTATTCGTAGTTTTATAGTAGAACCATTTAAAATCCCATCTGGATCTATGATGCCAACCTTGGTTGCTGGGGATTTTATCGTCGTAAATAAATTTAGTTATGGATTAAGATTACCTGTTTTCAATAAACTTATTCTTCCACTTGGGCAACCTCAACGAGGTGACGTTTTTGTTTTCCATTACCCAGAAGATCCAAGCATTGATTATATAAAACGTTTAATAGGTTTACCTGGCGATAAGATCCGCTATGAGGATAAAGTTTTGTATATTAATGATGAAAAAATCAATCAATCATATGAAGGTGTTTACGATTATTTTTTGGCATCATCTCGTCCTATGTCTGCATCAAAAAAGAGAGAAATCTTAGATAATTCTAAATATTCTATTCTTATTCATGATATTCCTGACGAAAATTATAATTTTGTAGTACCAGATAAGCACTATTTAGCCATAGGTGATAACAGGGACAATTCTTCGGACAGTAGGGTATGGGGATATGTTCCAGAGAAATATTTAGTAGGCAAAGCGTTTATGATTTGGTTAAATTTTGATAATTTTTCACGTATTGGAGATTCAATACAATAAGATATGAATGCAATTCAAATAGAGCAAATTGAAAAAAAACTAGGATATTCATTTAAAGACAAAAGATTTATTGAGGTTGCCCTTACTCATAGAAGTGCTAAGGGAGAAAACAACGAGCGCCTTGAATTTTTAGGGGATGGCATTTTAAACTTTATAACAGCCGAACTATTATTTAAAAAATTTCCAAATTTATCTGAAGGAGATTTGAGTAGACTCCGCTCACAATTAGTGAGGGCATCCACTTTAAGCGATATTGCAACTAAGTTAAATATAGGTGAATTTTTAAAACTGGGTGAAGGTGAGTTGAAAAGTGCTGGTTGGAGAAGGCCTTCTATTCTAGCAGATAGTGTGGAGGCAATCATAGGAGCAATTTATTTAGATGATGGGTTGGATAAAGTAAGATTGCTTATTGAAAATTGGTTTATTGATCATATAAATGAAATTGATCCCAAAAAAGTATATAAAGACAGTAAATCTCTACTTCAAGAAATTTTGCAGGCTAAAAAAATAGATATTCCCGAATACAGTATTTATGAGATAGATGGCGAATCACCTGCACAAACTTTCAAAGTGCAATGTAAAATCAAGAAGCTCGATATATGTGTTTTGGGACAAGGTTCTAGCAGAAAAATTGCCGAGCAAAGTGCTGCAAATTTAGCCTTAAAGGCAATGGGGAGCGCCAATGGAGGCTAAAAAAAAATGTGGGACTATTGCGATTGTAGGACAACCTAATGTTGGTAAATCGACCTTACTTAATTATTTTGTTGGAACCAAGCTAAGCATTACATCAAGAAAGGCTCAGACTACACGTTATCAATTATTAGGTATTTGTTCTGATAGCGATACCCAATATATATTTGTTGATACACCAGGATACCAGTTAAGACATTTAAATATGATGAATCGTAGTCTTAATAAAACGGTGCATCAAGCATTAAAGGATGTTGATGTAATATTATTTATGATTGGGCCAGGTGGGCTTGATGAAATAGATAATAAAATCCTTAAAATGATTCCAGAAGTTACTCCCATAGTACTTGCTATTAATAAAGTGGATTTATTAAAGGAAAAGTCTAAATTACTTGGTTTCATAAAAGAATTAGACGCTATTGATCGTTTTAAGGTGATTGTTCCAACAAGTGTGAAGAAATCAAATAATCTTGAACCGCTGAAGCATGCATTAAAATCTTTTTTACCTGAACAAGACTTTATTTTTTCCAGGGATGAACTTACCGATAAAAACGAAAGATTTTTATCGGCTGAGATAGTGCGTGAAAAAGTGTTTCGATTAACCGGACAGGAATTACCTTATTCGATTGCTGTAGAAATTGAAAAATTTGAGATCATTGAGGGTGTGCGAAGAATTTTTGCAGCAATTATTTTAGACAGAGATGCGCATAAACCGATGATTATTGGAAAAAATGGTAAGAGATTAAAGGAGATTTCTACAAGCTCTCGACGGGATATGGAAAAACTTTTTGGAAGTAAGGTATGGCTTGAGATATGGGTTAAAGTCCAAAAAGGTTGGGCTGATGACCAAAGAGCATTAAAATCACTGGGTTTATAGCGTTATGGCAAGTACTTCTAGAAAAGAGAATCAGCCTATATATATACTCCATAGTTATCCTTTTAAGGAAACTAGTTTGATAGTAGAAATACTATCAAAAGACTTTGGTCGAATAGCTCTGGTGGCTAAAGGTGCAAGAAGGCCTAAATCCTCCTTGCGAGGAATGTTGCTCCCATTTCAATCTCTTCATGCAACGTGGTCAGGACTGCAGGATTTAAAAACATTGCATAATGTTGATTGGAGTAATGCATTTTTAGCTATTGAGGGAGATGCCTTAGTTTGTGGGTTTTATCTGAATGAGTTGATTATGAGACTTGTTCCAAAAGATGATCCATATCCTAGATTATATGATTTTTATCATAAAACAATTTTGGCTCTTGCTGCAAATAAATCTCTTAATATGATTTTAAGGCGCTTCGAACTCAGATTACTTCAAGAAATTGGATATGAAGTTCCTCTAAAGAATGATATACAAGGAAGTATAATTGACCCAAAAAAACAGTATTTTTATCAGGCAGGATCTGGTGCTTCATATAATAAAGAGTTTTCTAATCAACTAGCAATATCAGGTAAAACACTAATTGATATGGCAGATGATAATTATGAGAACAAAGAAACAGAAAAACAAAGTAAGCAATTAATGCGTTATTTAATAAATCATTATATAGGCGATAAGCCTTTGTATTCAAAACAGCTTTTTATGGCAAATGGAGACTGAAAATTGAAATTAGGGGTAAATATTGATCATATTGCAACAATTAGAGAAGCACGAGGAACCTATTACCCAAGTGTGGTAAAGGCAGCATATCTTGCTGAAAAGGCTGGTGCTGACAGCATTACGCTTCACTTACGAGAGGATAGAAGGCACATGCAAGATGCTGATTTATATGAGTTAAAACCTTTACTTAAAACTAAGATGAATTTAGAGCTAGCACCTACTAAGGAGATGATTGATATTGCACTAGATGTATCCCCCCAGGATGTTTGTTTTGTGCCTGAGCGAAGGGAGGAGAGAACAACTGAAGGTGGTTTAGATGTTATAGGACAATTTAATAAAATTTCAGATGCATGTGAACACCTTCTAAACAAAGGTATAAGAGTTTCATTGTTTATTGCGCCGTGCATGAATCAAATTCAAAAGGCAATTGATATTGGGGTACCGGTCATTGAAATTCACACTGGGCATTATGCTGACCTCGAAAATGATCCAATGCTCCGTAATAATGAATTAGAACAAATCAAAAAAGCCACTGATTTTGCACTAACTAATGGTTTAATTGTTAATGCTGGACACGGTTTGCATTACCAAAACGTCCAGGAAATTGCTGAACTAAAAAAAATTAACGAGCTAAATATAGGACATGCAATAGTTGCTGAAGCGCTATTCATAGGTTGGGAAAATGCTGTAAAGAAAATGAAAGTTATTATTGATGGAGTAGCTAACAAATGATTTATGGCATTGGCACTGATGTTGTGGAAGTTATTCGCATTAAAGAATCTATTGAAAAGTATGGGGATAAATTAGCAAAAAAAAATTTTAACTGATGAGGAGATGATTGCATACAAATCCTCAACTTTAAAAGAAAATTTTTTAGCCAAAAGATTTGCTGCCAAAGAAGCATTTTCTAAGGCTATGGGAACGGGTTTTAGAGGTGAAATTAATTTGCAAGCCATTTCTGTAAAGCATGATGAAATGGGAAAGCCAAGTTTTGATTTTAATAACAATATTAACGAGATATTGATTAAACAAAAAATTACCTGCCAACACCTATCAATATCTGATGAAAAAAATATTGCAGTTGCCTTCGTCATTCTTGATAAATCATGAATATGCAAAACTATGACTATGATAGAAGGTTTGCTGGTGTAGCAAGATTGTATGGTGAAGAGAGGTTAAAGGTTTTTCAAAAGAGCCATATTTGTATCATTGGAATAGGTGGAGTCGGTTCGTGGGCAGCAGAATCTTTTGCTAGAAATGGCATTGGAAAAATAACTTTAATCGATATGGATCATATCGCAGAGTCTAATATAAATCGTCAGATTCAAGCATTAGATTCAACTCTTGGTTCCTCAAAAATTGAAACTATGCTCCTTAGACTTAAAGATATTAATCCTCAAATTAGTGTTGAAGTTATTGATGATTTTTTGGATGAAAATAATATAAAAAAATATATCAATTCTAATTTTCACTATATTGTTGATGCTATTGACCAAACAAAAGTTAAAATTTCTTTAGCAAATTTTTGTTTAAAAAATAAAATTTCACTTTTAATGACAGGAGGCGCAGGAGGTAAAACTAATCCATCCCAAATACAAATTGCAAATTTAGAAAAAACGTTTGGTGATCCATTGTTATCAGGCATACGTCAGTTTTTTAATAAACAAAAAAAAATACATGGAATTTCTTATAATATTCCAACTGTATTTTCTCCAGAAAAAATTACAAAACCTATTAATAATATTGATGAAAATAATTTACAAGGTTTAAATTGCGCAGGATATGGTTCAAGCGTTAATGTAACTGCATCTTTTGCCTTTGTTGCAGTATCTTTTATATTAAATAATCTTTAATAAATATACTATTGAAATTTATCGTTACGCCCCCACTATTTAAATTATCAAAAAATTAATTTTTAGGACTATATTTTTATGGCTACAAAAAAAGAAACATTAAACTTCCAAACCGAAGTTAAACAACTTCTTAACCTTATGATTCACTCTCTTTATAGTAATAAAGAAATTGCTATTCGAGAATTAATATCTAACGCAAGTGATGCGTCTGATAAGTTACGATTTGAAGCGCTGAATAATAATGACCTTTTAGAAGGTAATGCGGAATTAAAAATTAATGTTGATTTTGATAAGGACAAAAGGACTATTACGATTGCTGATAATGGTATTGGTATGAATAAGGAAGAAATTATTGACAACATTGGTACTATAGCTCGTTCTGGAACAAAAGAATTTTTAGGAAAATTGTCTGGCGATGAGGCTAAGGACGCCCATTTGATTGGGCAATTTGGCGTTGGTTTTTACTCAGCGTTCATTATCGCAGACGAAGTTGTACTAGAAACAAAAAAAGCAGGACAAAAGAAAGCTTTTAGGTGGCAATCAAGGGGTGATGGAGAATTTAGTATTGAGGATATCCAGAAAGAAAGCCGGGGAACCTCAGTGACATTGCATTTAAAAAAAGAAGAAGATGAATTTTTAGACGATTGGCGACTTCGAGAGATCATAAAAAAATACTCCGATCACATTTCATTGCCAATTATTATGAAAAAGTATGACTTTAAAGATGGAAAGTCAGTAAAAACTAATGAAGATGAGACTATAAATAATGCATCTGCGATTTGGGCAAGAAACAAAAAAGATGTAAAAGCGAATGAATATCAAGAGTTTTATAAAAGCCTGACATTTGATCAAGAAAAACCACTAGCTTATTTTCATAATAAAGTAGAGGGCACCCAAGAATATTCCTCTTTACTTTATATACCCAGCAAAGCCCCTTTTGATCTCTATGATCGAGAAAAATCTCTTGGAGTTAAGTTGTATGTGAAGCGAATATTTATTATGGAAGCAACGGAAAAATTAATGCCTCAGTATTTACGCTTCATAAAGGGTGTTATTGATAGTAATGACTTACCTCTGAATGTCTCAAGGGAAATTCTTCAAGACAGCAGGCAGGTAGAATCCATAAAAGGAGGGACGGTTAAGAAAATATTGTCATCTTTAGAGGATATGGCAAAGAAAAAACCAGAGGATTACAAAAAGTTTTGGGGTGAATTTGGGCGAGTATTAAAGGAAGGTCCAGCTGAAGATTTTGCAAACAAAGATAAAATTGCAAATTTATTAAGATTTACAAGTACTTATGATGAAAGTGATGAGCAAAGCGTATCTCTAAAGGAATATGTTGAGCGCATGAAGCCCGAACAAGAAAATATTTACTTCATTACTGCAGATTCATTGAGCGCTGCTAAAAATAGCCCTCACCTTGAGATTTTTAAGAAGAAAAAAATTGAGGTATTGATTTTAGGGGATCGGGTAGATGAGTGGATGGTTTCCTATTTGACAGAATTTGCTGATAAAAAATTACAATCCATTGCAAAAGGTGATTTAGACCTAGGAAAGCTAGAGGAAGATAGCGAAAAAGAACAAAAGAAGAAAATAGAAGAGAAGGCTAAAACGTTGGTAGAGAATATACAAAAATCACTCGGGGACAGAGTAAAAGAAGTAAAAGTTACTCATCGACTTACTGACTCACCATCATGTTTAGTTGTGGGAGAGAACGATATATCTGGTAATTTAGAAAGAATACTAAAAGCGGCTGGACAAGATACTCCTAATGTAAAACCTGTGCTAGAAATTAATCCATCACACAGTTTAATTAAGAAGCTGGAATCTTATAAAGGTAAACCTGATTTTGATCGTTACAGTACGGTTATTTTTGATCAAGCAGTTTTAGCTGAGGGTGGACAGTTGGATGATCCAGTAAATTATGTAAAAACAATTAATGATTTGCTTACAAAAGCATAAATTTTCATATAATTAAAGAATATGTTTGACACGATCAAAATGGCTTGATATAGTCTCGCGTCTTTCGCATATTATGCGAAAAATAATAACGATTTGGTTAGTTTTGAAAGTTGATAAAATCATAGTGTTTATGCCCTATTAGGCGAATTTAATATCACTTTTTTATTGACAGAATTAAAACAAAGGTGCTATAGTCTCCCCTCTTTGCGTCATGTACGTAAAAGCAGCGAAAATTTCGTTGAAATTCGATCGCGGGGTGGAGCAGTCTGGCAGCTCGTCGGGCTCATAACCCGAAGGTCACAGGTTCAAATCCTGTCCCCGCAACCAATGATCGTATTTGCTCTTTAACAATTTAACAACTGATAAGTGTGGGTGCTTATAGACGAGGTCAAATTAGGTTTTAAATTTATTTAAACCTAAGACTCAAAACATAAGTGCTTACGCAAAATTTGTGACAAGACCACACTAGCTTTATAGCTAGTCAACCTTGAAATGAATTTGAGTATATAAAAAGCACAAGCGATATAAATACTCTTCTAATTTAATTAGAAGAGTAAGTAAAAGTTAGAGATTAAACTGAAGAGTTTGATCCTGGCTCAGATTGAACGCTGGCGGAATGCTTTACACATGCAAGTCGAACGGCAGCATAGAGAGCTTGCTCTCTGATGGCGAGTGGCGAACGG
>MDSZ01043690.1_pt1 | contig 41582 bp, 43 predicted proteins | sample 811201 | NCBI WGS metagenome assembly MDSZ01 (sample SAMN05326647, study PRJNA326480) | marine metagenome | isolation source: seawater | place: Indian Ocean: North | collected 2010 | reverse complement strand
GTCGCGCACAAATTCCGGCGTCACAAATTCGGGCACCGCCGCGCCAAAGCTCTCCCCATCCGCATGGCGGATATGGGCGTCGTGCAGCGCCTGGGCGCGACCGAGATTTTCGCGCTCGGCGGCATAGATCATCTCATCGGTGATGATGCCCGCTTTCGCGAACTCATACTGGGTCACGGGCGCTGAGCCGACAGCACGCAGCGGGCGGTGACGCACCGGAAACTCGCGCGCCAGATACTTGCCCGTCGCGCCGCCATTATCGAGCGGGCTCGGCTCGCGGCCCTCATACTCTTCCACGCCGCCGCGGGCCTTCACCCAGTCGATGCGGGTGCGCGGCAGGCCCTTCTCGACGTCGATGGACTGGTTCGGATCAGTATAGGGGCCCGAACAGTCATAAACGCGCACCGGCGGCTCCATCGCGGTGGGATGAAGCTCGATCTCGCGATGGGGCACCTTCAGATGCGGCGCCGCCTTGGGCGAAGAATAGACGCGCTTTGAGCCGGCCAGCGGGCCGGTGGTCACGGTCGGGGTCGGAAATTCGGCCTGGTTGGTGGGCTTGTTCATGGCGCGAGCTTTCAGTGAGAGGTGAGCGAGGTCGGGCTGCTAGAGATCCAGCAAGCCAAGTTCGGTGCGTCGCTTCTTCGTCAGCCCTTGCGCGGCAAGGGCATGCGAAGCGCGCAAATGGTCGGAGAGTTCCGCATCGGAGACGGCGGCGTCGGTCAGACGCTGGATCCAGGTCATGCCGCGGCTGGCGAGATAGGGCGCGGGGCGACAGCCTTCGGCGTCGCGCAGCACTTCATAAACAATCTCGGAGCATTTGAAGGTGATGGCGAGCGGCCCGGCGGAGTCCGGCCACATGCCGATGGCGAAGACCTTGCCCTTCTCCAGCCCGCCCACTTTCCAGACATGGGCGCCGCCCCACTGGACCACATGGGCCGCGTGAGGAAGGGAGGCACAGAACTCATTATAGTCTTCGAGCGTCATCGCGCTGCTCCATCCCGCCGCCGGCATGACCCGGATCCGGTCCTGAGGGTGACGTCTCAGCCCCGTACGACCACCGCACGGGACACCCCTTGGAACTGACGCCACACTGAAGACGACCGACCCGCTTGGCAAGGGCTTGCGTTCAGGCGGGGCTGGGCAATGGGAGCGGGCTCGGCTATATTCAGCACAGATAAAAAAAAGACCCGCCCGGGAGACCGGAGCGGGTCTGAAGTCCAAAGCCAGGCCGACGGGAGCAATCTCGTCGGCTTTTTCACGTCTTAGGTGGACGAGAAGTTGGCCGAGATCATCCGGGCGACGGCGATGGCGTCGGAGATGGTGTCCACAGAATAGATCTGCATCACGCCCTGGGTGGAGGCGGCCTGCGCATTGGTGAAGGCGTGCGACTGTGCGTTCACCGCGTTCTCGAACATCAGGCCGTGCGAGTGCGCCAGCGCCTGATAGACGTTGCCCATAGCCATGGCCGGGGCTTCGCCGACCACCTTGACGTTGGACTGGGTCACGGCGTCGGTGACCTGGGAATTCACTTGCTCGTTAGCTTGCGTCGTCATGTTCTGTCCTCATTGGTTTTCGTGGTGAAGGGCAGACCCGAGGCCCTGTGAGCCGGATCCGCCGGGTTTTCTGGGGCGCTGACGCCTTCAGAAACTTGGGATCAGTCCTGCTGGACGTTGACCGACGGGCCGCCGATCGGATTCCAGATGCTTTCCGCGCTGCGGCCCAGCGTCAGGATGTAGGCGACGCAGGTCGCCGTGGTGGCCGCTGCGGTCTAGTTGTTGAGAAGCTGGGACTGGACATTGCCTTCAAACAGCTTGGCCAGAGAGCTGGCGCTGGCGTTGGTGGCGATGTTCTCATTGCTGACAACCGACAATTCGTCGATGGTCAAGGTAATCTGCTTGTCGTCACTCATGGTGGGTCTCCTTTAGCGTTGGAAGGCGTTCAGTTTCCGGGCGATGCGGGCCTGGATCATCGCGGTGCGACGGGCGATGGCGGCGGACTGCTCCTGCTGGCGGGCCTGGGTCGCCCGTTCGAGCTGCTGGCGGATCTCCGCTTCGTTCTGAGGCGTTGGCGGCCTTGCTCCGCCCGGCCCCGACTGCGCCCCCAGACCGGGAATGGGCGGCAGGTCGATCGGCGTGTCCGGTATGGGCGTTTGCGGAATGGAGGGATCCGGGATCGACGGGTCGGGTATGGGCGGGTCCGGGATCGGAGGACTGGGCACGTCCGCCTCCGCCTGCATCTGCGCCCAGATCTGGTTCAGCACCTCGTTGAGCGGGGCGATCTGGCGGGCGACTTCCCGGGCGATCCTGTCTTCAAGGGTCATGTCTGCCTCCTGCCTGGCCGCGCACTGGCGCTAGGCGTCTTCCGGTTCCAGGAAGGCGCCGACCATGCCTGCGGCGCCGCGGCACAAACCGCCCAGCGTGGACAGTCCGATGCCCCAGTACTTCATGGCGTTATTGTTATCGTGCAGGCCTTTGGCCCCGAGGATCCCGCCCCCCAGAGTGGCCAGCGCCCCGACAATCTGAAGCCCGCCGATGATCCAGGTCTTGCCCAGTTCGGTCACCCGCAACGCCTCCCCGACCGAAAGCCGGGTCGGAGCGGCGACCATCAGGTTCGCCGCGATCGCCGCCACAAGATCCGAAGTCTCGCCTTCAAGCCGCTGCGTCAGGTCCGCGATTTCCGAATTGGATAATGTGCTGAACGCCACCGTGCTGGACTGGGTCGTGTACTCATAATCGCCGAGCACATTGGCCTGCAGCGTCATCGTCGTGGACAGGATGTCCTGCGTCGGCGGCATGATCTGCAGGATGCCGTTGTGATCCCCCTGGGAGATGTCGCTCACCGTGGCGTAGGGGGCGATCGTCAGGATCAGGGTCACCTGCCCCGCTGTTCCGGTCTGGGCGCAGCTGATCAGCACCAGGCCGCGCTCATTGGCGCCGCCTTCAATCAGAAGGCTGGCATAGCTTGACAGATCCGGGACGAAGACCGGCCGCATCAGCGGACTCATCTGGCAGCCGGCCAGCGTGATCTGAACCACGCCATTGCCATCGCTCTCGGCCGTCCTCGCTCCATAGTGCAGGCGCGGCGCGCCCTGCGCGGTATAGCTCTCCCCCACGGCCTGGACATAGGCCAGCGATGAGGCCTCAGCGATCGTCTTCAGCCCCGGCGCAAACACTGGCTTGGCGAAGGTCGACCCCGAGGTGGTCAGCGAATTCTGGGCAGTGCACGACATGGGGGTTCCCCTTCCGGATGGGTTGGATCGGTTCTGGGCGAGGCCGCGCGCGGGCGTCCTGCGACGGGGCGGGGCGCGTCTCATCCCGAAAAGTCGGTCTTGATGGTGCTGGCGGTGCTGGTCACCGAGCCTGAGAAGGTGATCAGCGAGCTTTGCCAGGTCGCCAGCTCCTGCAGCGCCTTCTTGCCGGTGTCCTGCGTGGCCGGATCGAGCAGCAGCGCCATGGCCTGACCGGAAGCGGCGAGCACCAGTTGCTCGGAGCCCTGCATGTAGCCGCGCAGATCCTCGAGCATCATGACCGCCGCCTGATCGGCGAGCGGGCTTTCCAGTGCGCCCAGCACTTCGCCCGTCTGCGCCGTGAGCTGCGCCTGATTGAAGCTCGCCGCCTTCTGAATATCGGTTATGGCGGTTGGCAGACTGGCGCTCTCCAGAGCGTCCCTTTCGGCGGAGACCGCATCGTCCGCGAGCGTCTGGCCATCGCGGGCAGCGTCCTTCAGGGCGGCGTCTTCAGCCGCCTGGGCCGCTGAGGGACCGGATTTGTCCGCCTTCAACCGGGACCGCGGCGTTCGGGGAGTGGGTTGTCTGGCCATGTCATGCGTCTCCGGGCCTAGCCGCCGTTAATCTTGGCGATCGCCTGAGCGACGATCGACGGATTGAGCTGATTGAGGTTCTGCTGGTTGGAGACCGAGTTCGACAGCGCCAGGCCATTGGCGTTCGCCAGACTCTGATACAGCGCGCCAATCGCGACAGCTGGCGCTTCGGCCAACACGCCGACCGCGGTTTGCGACACCGCATCGGTGATTTTCCCGTTGACCTCTTCGTTCGTCGCCATGTTTCGCCTCCTGGGTACAGGTTAACTAAAAACAACCAGCGCGAGAGTCGCTATGGCGACAATGTCCCTTGCGTTGCAGATTGACTTCGCGCTTAAATTGAAGCCGAACAAAGATGGAACCGCACTCTCGCGGAGAGCTTCAAGCCCAGAGGAGAGACAGGGTGACTTCTTACTGCCTTCCAGACAGCCAGGGCGACACCCTGGCCAGTCCAATAGAAACCACTGACAAACCATAAACATTGATAGCGCCCCGATTGAGCGCGACTCAGGACCCCACCCTGATCCAGTTCATCGAGACGCATTTTGACGCACTTTGCCCGCACCTGAACTGGTTCACCGTAGAGTTGTTTTTTCAATGTGGCGTCGCCCGCGGCCTGGCCTATCTTGATCGGCACGCTTCGCGCCGGATCAGTACGCAGAAGATCCTTGAAGACATTCCCGGATCTGCGCGTTTCACCTCGGTCGTCATGAACAACGCCGGCCAGACCGGATATGTGGAGATCCAGTCAAAGTCAGGATTTATCGAAAACATTCGACGATTTATCGCCGTCGAGGCGCTCAGCGCCGGCGCCTCGACGGCCGAGGTCGCCCATTTGTGCGGGATCAGCCTGCGCACGGTTCAGAGGTTGCAAAGGGTCAGCGCTCAGTCGCGCAGCCCTGAACCCGCACCCTGAACACATCCAGACACGACAACGCCGACGCCTTCCGGCGCCGGCGTTGAAGACCGAACGTCACTCCAGCGGACTATCGCGCCGCCGCTTCCACTTCGCGCATGACCCGAAGCAGGTTGCCGCCCCAGATCTTGGCGATATCGCTTTCGGAATAGCCGCGACGGATCAGCTCCGCCGTCACCGCCGGCGTGGTGCTGGCGTCATCCCAGCCGCCAACGCCTCCGCCTCCGTCAAAGTCGGATGCAATACCCACATGATCGATGCCGGCCACCTGAACGGCGTGATCGATATGGTCCGCAAGGGTGGAGATCGTGATGTCGTTCATCGACGCCCGCAGCGCTCTCAAACGCGCCTGATACGCGTCGCGTTCACTGTCGCTCGCCTGGGCGAAAGCCTGTCGGCTGGTGAAGCCCATTTCCTCGGCGAGGGCGCGCTCGGCCTCGGCCAGCTCGGGATCCACCTCGCCGATATACCGACGGAAAGCGACCATCTGGGCGACGCCCCCATTGTCGCGAATGGCGCGTAATTGCTCGTCATCGAGATTGCGCGGATGATCATAAACGCCGCGCGCGCCCGAATGGCTGGCGAGCACCGGCGCCCGGCTTAACGCAATCGCTTCGAGCATGGTGCGCTTGCCGACATGCGAAACGTCGACCATGACGCCATGGTCGTTCAGCTCACGCACAAGACCCCGTCCCAGCTCGGTCAGCCCCGGATCCTCGGCAGGGTCACCCTGGGCGAGATTGGGGTTGGAGCTGCCGCCGAACTGGTTGTTGCCGAAATGGGTGATGGAGACATAGCGCACGCCGCGCTCCGCCCACATCGCCACATTGGACAGATCCTCGCCCAGCGGCCAGGAATTCTCCATGCCGATGAGCGCGACAAGGCGACCGGACTCATGGATCGCCTCGACCTCGTCCGCGGTGGTCGCCAGGGCGATCTGATCGGGATAGCCGCGGATCATCCGCATGATGGCCTGGTATTTCTCCTCGGCCTGCCCCGCGGCGTCCTCATACCCGATCGGGCTGATCGTGCCCTGGCCGACATAGACGATGAAGAAGGCGGCATCGAGCCCGCCATCGCGCATCTTCGGAAGGTCGACCTGAGCGCGGGTGAAGCCGCCCGGATCGAGCGCCGCCGTGGCGTAGCCCTGTCCGATGTCCACATGGGTGTCCATGGTCAGAACCCGGTCGTGCAGCGACCGATCGGTGGCGCCCAGCGCCTCCGCGCCGCGCAGAGCGTCACGGCCCTCCTCAGCAAAAGGGGCGTACCCCGCCTCTTCGGAATAATCCACGCTCACGCATCCTGTGAGCGCCAGCGCCGCAGCGCCCGCGAGCCAAGCCTTCATCGCCCTCTCCCCTGTTCTTATTTAGGACGATGAAGGCTAGTCCCCGAACGGGGAGAGGAGCAAGGCCGGGACGCCGCGGCGCATAAAGACATTCGCGATTAGCGGCGTTCGAAGCGCGTTTCCTCATAGGTCAGCGCGATGATCTCGCCCGCGCCATTGCGCTCGAATTCCAGCGGCAGCAGATCATCCAGCGGATGCTGCTGCAGTCCGAACACGTCTTCACGGGCCGGCGCACCCGTAAAGGCGTAATCTCCCCACGCCGCGTGCAGACGCCCCTCCATGATCCGGACCGTCACCGGGGCGTACATCACCGGGTTTTCATAGACGCCCGCATACTCGGACAGCGCCGCATCATCCGGGGCCCAGCTCCAATCGCCGAAAGCGGCATTGGCGCGATGCGCCGCAACGCTCTCCAGGCGGGCCTCCAGGAGGCGCGCGACGCGCTCTGGATATTGCCGCTGGCGCTCGGCCATCCACATGTCGGCGTCCTCGTGGTCAATCACGAACTGGAGGAACTGGATCATGGTGCGGCTGGTCAGCCAGCCGGTCATGTTGTCGGAGTTGGAGAACACCCCGATCCCCACTCCCAGATCGGGCGAGAACGCCATCATGGTGCGCGCGCCGGTATAGCCGCCGCCATGGGCGTAGAGCGTATGCCCTTCAAAGTCGCAGACATTCCAGCCCAGCGCATAGCCGTAACAAGGCAGCTCATAGGCGTTGCGCGCGTCCCGGCTGACCTCGGCGGCGATGGCATGGGCCTCGTTGAGGACGGCGGCGGTCAGACCGCTGCCCGAAGGCCCCTCGCCGCGCAAGTTCATCTGCAGCCAGACGATCATGTCATCGGGGGCGGTGGTGATCCCGCCCGCGGACTGCATCTGGCCATCCGTCTTGGGCCGCACCTCGTACCACCCGTCCTCCGGCCCGGTCCAGATATGGTTCCAGCTTTGCTCATCCAGGCTGAAATCAGAAGTGCGGGCGCTGGTATGCGCGAGCCCCAGCGGCGTGAAGACGTCCTCGTCCAGCCAGTCCTGCCAGGTCCGCCCGGTCACGGTCTCGAGGATCGCGCCATACAGGTTGTAGCCCAGATTGCTATAGTCAAAGCCGGGTTTGCGGGCCGTCATGACGGCCTCGATCAGCATCGGATAATCAGCAGGATCCACACGGGTGACGTAGGCCTCGAGCATCGTGATCAGATCGGCCTCGACCGGGACCTGATGACTCAGAAGGTCCCGCAAGGTCCAGGCCGCCGGATCAATCCCGTCGGGAAAGCGCACATCCGGCCAGTGATCAGCCAGCGTGGAGTCAAGGCTGAGCACGCCCTCCGCATCCAGTCGCGCCGCCAGCACACCCATATAGGCCTTGGTCTGGGATGCGATATAGACCGGCGTCTGCGCCGTGAGCGGCGCGCCGGTTCCAACCCGCCGGACACCTTCCACATGACGGATCAGGACCTCATCGGAGGTCACCGCAACGACCGCGTAACCCGGTCCCAGATCCGGAAACCCGCCCAGGAACGCCTCCATCCGCACCGCCGCGTCCTGCGGGGTTTGCGCCGCAGTCGAAGCCGTGGCGGCGCACACTCCAGATACGGCTGCACACACGGTCAGAGCCAAGGTTCGCATATCAGTCTCCAGAACAGTCTTCATCATGAGGCTGCACGATAGGCGGGCGCCGCGGTCCGGTCTTGAACGCTTGTAACCTCTTCAGCCGGGCGCCTCTCATCCGTAAAGACCCTGACCAGTCCGCGCGGGGTCAGGCCTGTCTCGGCCCTCAGGGTCCGCGCGAAATGCGGTTGATCGGCAAACCCCGCCTCGAAGGCGGCGTGGGCGGGCGACGCCTCATCTTCCAGCAGCGCCTGCACCGCCCGCCCCATGCGGACGCGACGGCGTTCAACGCTGATCGGAGCGTTGAAATGGCGGCTATAGGCGCGCGACAGGTGCACCCGGTGAACGCCGGCCTCATTCGCCAAAACTTGCAGATCAACACCATCCGGATCCGCTCTCACGGCCTCGCGAACCCGGACCAGCCAGCCTGGCGCGGGGCGTTCAGACGCCTGTTCCGCGCCAGACATCAGCGCGAGCAGGTCCGTCAACGCATCCTCTGAAAACGCGCCCCGGCTCCGAGCCGCCGACAGCACGGCGCCGATCTGAGACGCCCAGGGGCTGGGCGCCCATCCCCAGCCCGGCCCGACATCCCGGTCAGGCGCCGAGTTCAGCGCCAGGATCAGGGCGCCCTGGGCGCTGTAACGGTTCTCATGGCGCACGCCTGCGGCCTTGAAACCGATATGGCTCATGCCCGGCGTTGCCGCGTTAGAGGGCGTATCCTCCGCCAGCGCGCCGGACAGGATGATCGAACGCTGGTCCACATCATGGGCGTGTTCGGCCATGTGATGACCCGCCGGATAGAAGCTCAGCACCAGCTCTCCCAGCTCTCCCTGGTGAAGACTGCGTCGCTTCGGCGTCTTCGCGAAACCGGCAGGGGTCGCGGCAGGGTCAGCGCTCTCGGTCACATTCGCTCCATAACAAAAGGCCGGCGAAGGATCGCCGGCCCTAGTCACGATGCAAGTGACAGTCATGTCAGATGCAGGGTGTCAGATGTCATCTCAGCTTTCGGCTTCAGCCTCGGCCTCGGCCTCGGCATAGGATTCGCCGCTCTTGGCCGAGCTCAGCGCCTGCTTGAGCAGGTTGCGGCCGACAGAGTCCACATCGTCTTTCTCCAGCTCGGTCTCACAGGCCTGCTGGAGGAACGCCTCACCATCATCAATGGCCTTGAGCGCGGTCTTCTCCTCGCTGCCAAAATTCTTGCTCATGCCGGTGAGCATGCGATGCAGCTTGCCCAGAGGGCCGCCCTTCTCCTTGGGCTCTTCACCCTGAAGACGGACATGCGCCTGAAACTCGGCGGTGATGGCGGCGCGCTCGGCGATCTTCTTGAGGAATTTCGCCTTGTGCACATAGTCGTCATCACACAGGTCCGCAGCCATCTCGTAGCCGCGACGGCTATCGATGAGGATGGGAATGATATTGTTCAATGATTGTGCGGTCTGGTGTCCCATCAGGACCTCCATTCACGTATGAGGGATGAGCGTCGCGCGACCTAGGCCGCAGCGGCGTTGACCTGAGTCTCGGCAATGCGCGTGAGCTCGCGATCGCCGCCATAGGTCTCATCCAGGCAGTCCTGCAGAACTTCGACGTCTGATTTCAGCCCCTGACGCTGGGCGAACGCGCGAACCACGCCATAGCCGGCCAGCGCGTAATGGGTCATGCGCTGGGTCTGCGCGATAATGGATGCGTCTCGCACATCCTTGTCGCTGATATCGGCTTCAAGCGCGTGAGCGCGGGCTTCGGTGACCAGACCTTCCATGCCCTTGCAATGCTCGCCCTTTGGGTCGGCGCCGTGATCCTGGATCAGGGTCTTGACCTTCTCCATGCCCTTGCTGATGCCGCCGACATTGCGCTCCAGCGCCTCCTTGAGGTTGGAGTTGGACGCGGCTTTGGCGAGGTCCTTGGAAACCGAAAGCGCTTGTTTGTCAGCGCTGTAAAGGTCCTGCAGCTGGTCGATATAAAGATCTTTAAGGCTGTCCATCGGTCATCTCCTCGATTGCGGTTCTGAACAACGAACGGCGACGACGGGGGGACGGTCACGGGGTTCGATGTTCGGCGTTGTCCTGACTCAACGTCCGCTGGCCGATGGCGTTCCAAAGTCTTCTCAGGCTTCGGTCACGACGCGGACAACAAAAAGGGCGGCCCGAGAGCCGCCCTTTGTCCGATCATGGCTGTCCGAGGATCAGCCCTTGAAGGGATCCTGCATCAGGATGGTGTCGTCACGTTCCGGGCTGGTGGACAGGAGCGCCACCGGCGTTTCGATCAGCTCCTCGATGCGGCGCACATACTTGACCGCTTGCGCGGGCAGATCCGCCCAGGAGCGGGCCCCTGCCGTGGAGCCTGACCAGCCTTCAAAGGTTTCATAGACCGGCTCGACGCCCGCCTGGGCGCCCGTGCCCGCAGGCAGACGGTCATACATCTCGCCATTGAACTTGTAGCCGATGCAGACCTTCAGCTCGTCAAAACCGTCGAGCACATCGAGCTTGGTCAGCGCCACGCCATTGATGCCGTTGATCTTGCACGACTGGCGCACCAGCACGGCGTCAAACCAGCCGCAGCGGCGCTGGCGGGAGGTGACAGTGCCGAATTCACGCCCGCGCTCGCCGATCTTCTGTCCGATCTCATCGGTCAGCTCGGTGGGGAACGGGCCCTCGCCCACGCGGGTGGTGTAGGCTTTCACAATGCCCAGCACATAACCGACCTTGCCCGGACCGACGCCCGACCCGGCGGCGGCCTGGCCCGCGACGGTGTTGGAGCTGGTCACGAAGGGGTAGGTGCCGTGATCCACGTCGAGGAACGCGCCCTGCGCGCCTTCGAACAGGATCTTCTTGTCGTCCGACATCGCCTTGTCGAGCGTGCGCCAGACCGGATCGGCGAAGGGCAGGATCTTCGGCGCGATCTCGAGCAATTCAGCAACCAGCGCGTCCGGATCGGCTTCTTCCACGCCCATGCCGCGACGCAGGGCGTTGTGGTGATGCAGCAGTTCGCTCACCCGGCGACGCAATTGCTTTTCGTCCGCAAGGTCGATCACGCGGACCGAGCGGCGGCCCACCTTGTCTTCATAGGCCGGACCGATGCCGCGACGGGTGGTGCCGATCTTCATGCCGTCATCGCGGTTCTCGCGCATGGCGTCGAGTTCGCGGTGGACCGGCAGGATCAGGGTCGCGGTTTCCGCCACGCGCACGAGCTTGGGGCTAATGTCCACGCCTTGCTCGCGCACTTTCTCGATCTCTGAGATGAAGGCCCAGGGATCGACGACCACGCCATTGCCGATCAGGGACAGCTTCTTCTGCACGACGCCGGACGGCATCAGCGACAGCTTGTAGGTCACCCCATCCACGACCAGCGTGTGACCGGCATTGTGACCGCCCTGAAAGCGCACGACCACGTCGGCGCGATGAGACAGCCAGTCGACAATCTTGCCCTTGCCCTCATCGCCCCACTGGGCGCCGACAACCACAACATTGGACATCGCGCATACTCCGTATCGCGGAAAAACCGGGGGTGGCTTACGCGCTTCTCAGCCATGGGGCAAGAAGCGCGCTGGCAAAGCCCTGTGGACGCCTAGTCCGCCGGGTTGGCGAGGGCTTCGTGATAGGCCCAGTCCAGCCACGGCCCGAGGGCGACCACATCGTCCGCATCAATGGTCGGTCCGCACCAGATGCGCAGTCCGGCCGGGGCCTTGGGGTGGGGAATGACGTCAAACGCCGCTTCCTCGCGATCGAGCAAGACGCCCATGCGACGCGAGACCGCCCAGCGCTCTTCCTCGGACTTGCCCTCGAGCTCCTTGCCGGAAAACTTCAGCGTCACCGAGGTTTGCGATCGGGTGGCGGGTTCTTTCGCCAGGAAGTCGATCCAGTCGGTCTTCTCGACCCAGTCCGCCAGCGCATCGAAATTGGCCTGGGTGCGATCGATCAGCGCCGAAACCCCGCCCTCTTTCGCCGCCCATTTGAGCGCATCGAGATAATCCTCGGTGCACAGAAGCGAGGGGGTGTTGATGGTGGAGCCTTCATAGATCTTGGCGGTCTCGTCGCCCGCTTCAAACAGTTGCAGGATGCGCGGCACGGGCCAGCTGGGGCGATACTCGCGCAGGCGCTGACGCGCACGCGGGCTGAGAATGGCGATGCCGTGCTGGGCTTCCCCGCCCATGCATTTCTGCCAGCTGAAGGTGGTCACATCGAGCTTGGACCAGGGCAGATCCATCGCGAACGCGGCTGACGTCGCGTCACAGATGGTCAGGCCCTCGCGATCATCCTTGATCCAGTCGCCATCGGTCACGCGCACGCCCGCCGCCGTGGCGTTCCAGGTGAAGACGACATCGTTCTTGAAGTCGACCTTGGAATAGTCCGGCGCAACGCCGTACGGGGCGTGGTGAATGGTCAGAGCTTCGGGCTTAAGCTCGTCGCGCGCATCGATCAGCCAGCGACCGCCAAACTCATCACACGCCAGCACATCCACGCCGCGCGCGCCCAGCATGGACCACATCGCTCCTTCCATGGCGCCCGTATCGGAGGCCGGGGTGATGATCACCTTGTAGTCGTCGGGAATTTCGAGGATCGCCGCCGTGCGCTCGATGGCTTCGGCCAGACGCGCTTTCGGCGTTCCGCCGCGGTGGGTGCGGCCCAGCGGCGCGGCGGCCAATGCAGAGAGTTCCCAACCCGGACGCTTCTTGGTAGGCCCGCAGGAGAAACGGGCGTCATTGGGGCGGTTGGTGGGTTTGAGAACCGTCATGACACGATGACCTCAGCTTTATGACAAGAAAGCTCACGGGTAGGCCGTGCTGCATGTGCGGTCAATTGCGCAAAGGTTGGAAAATCCTCCCTTGACCCTCAAACCTCCGGAGCGTAGCGCAAAAGCCATGACCGATTATCGCGCCCTGTTCGACCTGCCCCCCGACACCGCCTATTTCAACGCCGCCCAGGTCGGACCCTTGCCAATCAAGGCCGCAGAGGCCGGTCACGCCGCCTATCGCGACAAGCTGCGCCCCTGGGGCCACACCACCACGCAGACCTTCTTCGACCTGCCAGAAAGCGTGCGTGCGGAAGCGGCGAAACTGTTCGGTGCGAAACCCGACGACATTGCGATTGTGCCCGCCGCCTCATACGGGCTGGCGACGGCGGCGCGCAATCTGTCGCTGAAGCCGGGCGATGAAATCGTCATCCTGGACGGACAATTCCCCTCCAATGTCTATACATGGCGGGCGCTGGCCAAAGAGACCGGCGCGCAAATCAGGACCGTCAAGCGTGAGACCGAACAGACCTGGACCAACGCCTTGCTCGACGCGATTGGCGTACGCACGGCTTTGGTCGCCTGCGGGGCATTGCACTGGATTGATGGCGGACGTGTGGATCTTGAAGCCGTCTCGAAGGCCGCCAGGGCGCAGGGCGCCGCTCTTGTGCTCGACCTGACCCAGTCGCTCGGCGTCATGCCCTTTGACGTCAAGACCATCGACCCCGATTTCGTGGTCGCCGCCGCCTATAAATGGATGCTCGGCCCCTACGCCACCGGCTATCTCTATGCGGCGCCCCGCCATCAGGACGGGGTTCCGCTGGAAGAGAACTGGATCAACCGCAGCGACTCCCAGGATTTCTCGCGTCTGATCGATTATCGCGACACCTACGACGTTGGCGCGCGCCGCTTTGACATGGGCGAACGCTCCAATCACCAGCTGCTGCCCGCCGCGCTGGAAAGCCTCAACCTTCTCAACGGTATCGGGGTTGATGAAATCGCGCGGCAATGCGCCGCGACCAGCACGCTCATCAAGGAGGCGGTCGCCCCATTGGGCCTGTGCGCCGACATTCCCGACCAGGCGCCGCATTATCTGTCGCTCAGCCTGCCAGACGGGGCGCCCGCTGATCTGGCCGCGCCCTTGCGCGAGCATGACGTCCACGCCTCCCAGCGCGGGCCGCGCCTGCGGATCAGCGCCCATATTTACAATACGGCCGATGACGTGGACCGTCTCGTGACGGCGTTGAAGGCCATACTGGGATGACGCAGGACTCTCCAGGACCGAAGGGCTGGGGCGCGCTCGGCCTGCTGGCGCTCGTCTGGGGCAGCGCGTTCGCCTTCATCGCGGTCGCGGTCGACACCCTGCCGCCCTCCATCATCGTGTTGGGGCGATTGAGCCTCGCCGCGGTCATCCTGACCGGCTGGGCCTTTTATCGTCGTCGCCGCTTCCCGCCCCTCAAGGATGTGCGCTGGCTGTGGTTCCTGGCGCTTGGGCTTCTGGGGAACGCCCTGCCCTTCACCCTGATCGCCATCGGGCAGAAGACGGTGCCGTCGGGGATCGCCGGCATCCTGATGGGTATGATGCCGCTGACGGTGATCGCGGCCGCGCATTTCATCCTGCCCAATGAACGCTTGAGCCTGAGGAAAGCCTCGGGCTTTCTCATCGGCTTTTCCGGCATTGTGATCCTGATGGGGCCGGCGGCGCTCAAGGGCATGCTGGAGGCGGACTTTCTGGCCCAGCTCCTGATCTTCATCGCCACGCTGAGCTATGCCGCCAACGCGGTGACCTATCAGGCCTCGCCTGAAACCCCGCCCAGCGTGATCGCAGCCGGCTCGATGATCTGCGCGGCGGTATTGAGCCTGCCGGTGGCGCTTTACGACATCGTGGCGGGCCCGGCCATCACGCCCAGCCTGCCGTCCATCATGGCGGTGCTGGCCCTTGGCCTGTTGCCCACCGCCCTCGCCACCATTGTCTATATGGGCGTGGCGCGAAAAGTCGGCGCGTCCTTCATCGCCCTGATCAACTACATGGTGCCCGTGGTCGCCGCGGTGATCGGACTCGCTCGCGGGGAACCCATGACGCTGACCACGCTGATTGCGCTCGGCGTCATCCTGCTGGGGGTGTATGTGGCCCGGCGCAAGCCCAGGGTCGCGCCCTAGTCCAGATCGCCCCGGACCGGCGCCTGCGCGAACTCGGACGCATTGACCGTCCAGCCATGCTGGACCGGGCCATTGCCCTTGCCGAATTTGGGCGCGCGGCGGATCGCTTCGTACAGGTAATCGCCCGCCATCTCGACCGCGCGATCCAGCCCCAGACCTTGCGCCATCAGGGCGGCAATGCCGCTGGCCAGGGTACAGCCTGTGCCATGGGTATGACGCGTATGGATGCGCGGGCGGGTGAACAGGCGCACGCCATTGCGGGTCGCCAGAAGGTCAATGATCTGAGAGCCTTCCAGATGCCCGCCTTTGATCAGCACGGCCTTGGCGCCCATCTCCAGGAGTTCGTCTGCGGCGGCGCGCTGGTCATCGAGATCCTCGATGGTTCCGCCCGCCAGAACCGCCGCTTCGGGCGCGTTGGGCGTGATCAGGCTGGCGCGGGGCAGCAGCTCGGTGCGGATCGCCTCGGCCGTGTCCTCGCTGATCAGCTTGTCGCCAGAGCCGGCGACCATCACCGGGTCCACGATCAGCGGCAGGCCGGCGGTTTTCGCTTCATCCAGCGCTTTGACCACCGTCTCAATGGTGCTGACGCTGGCCAGCATCCCGGTCTTGATGGCGTCGGCTCCGATATCAGAGAGCACCGCCTCGATCTGGGCCGCAATGATCTCATCCGGGATCGGGTGCACGCCGGTCACGCCCTGGGTGTTCTGAACCGTCACCGCGGTGATCGCAGTCGAGGCGTATCCGCCCAGCGCCGTCACCGTCTTGATATCGGCCTGAATGCCCGCGCCGCCCGAGCTGTCCGACCCGGCGATGATCAGCACCCGGCCCTTGGGATCTTCGAACTGGGTCTCGTCGAGCGTCTCGCTGGCGTCGGTCATGGTCGTGCTCCGTCTTGTGACGGGCTTGAGCTAGTCGGTGACGGTGAAAGGTGCAAGCGCCACGGCTGTGCCCGATCAGACACACTGGAACTCAAACGCCACTATTTGCCCGGGCATCACTGGCCCCTCGCGCCGGAATGGAGTAAGCACGCTCACCCTGACAGAGCCTCTGTCCAGAAGGAGTTCTCGGACCCGTGCCACGATCCTGATAGCCGCGGCGGCCTGGTGAAACCCGGGCGGTGAGCGTCGCAGCAACCGCGGACCTGAGCGCGCATCGCGTTTGGCCCAATCGCTAAATCCCTCGCCTTCTCCGCAGCTAACAAAGGTCGCGCCTCGCCCGCCGCCGGTTACCGGCCAGGGATGAGTGCACGCATGCAGGACCGAGATGACCGATTTCGAAGACTTCGAGGACCAGGACGCTCAAACCGAGCGGGTCCTCTCCAATTTCGCTGTACTGAGCTTTGTCGCCCGCCAATGGCGCCGGCGCCCCTGGCTGTTCAGCCTGGTGGTGAGCTTTTCCGCGCTCGCCACTTTGGCGGACGTTTTCATTCCCGTGGCCGCGGGTCGACTGATCGACACGATCAGCGGGGCGAACGCCGACCCGACCGGCCAGAGTCACTGGACCGCGCTCGCCGTGTTCGTGGGCCTCGCCATTCTGGTGAACGCCGCGCGGCAGATCATGGTGCGCTGCGAGATCCCGTTCTCCAGCGCCAACATGGCGGACATGACCTCTGAAGCCTTCGCCAAGGTGCAGCGCTTCAGCGCGGACTGGCATGCCAACGCCTTCGCCGGCGCGGTCGTGCGCAAGATCACGCGCGGCATGTGGGCGTATGACACGATCACAGCCACGTTGTGGTTCTCGATGATCCCGTCCATCGGCGTGATGGTCGCACTCGGCGTCTACATGCTCATCCATTGGCCCGTGGTGGGGATCTACGCGCTTGCAGTCACCTTCACCTTCATCGTGCTGACCGTGCTGGTGTCGACCTATTACATCCGCCCGCAGAACGTCATTTCCAACGCCAAGGATTCCGAACTGGGCGGCGCGATCGCCGACGTCATCTCCGGCGTCGCCACGGTGAAAAGCTTTGGCGCGGAAGCGCGCGAGGACAGCCGCTTCCACGCGCTGGCCTGGGGCTGGCGGGCGCAGGCGAAAAAGACCTGGTACCGGTTCACCAATGCCTGGCTGATCCAGATGACCGCCGTGATCCTGCTGCAGGCGGGGCTGGCGGGCCTGTTGCTGCAGCTGTGGACGCAAGGCGGCGCGACGGCGGGCGATGTGGTGTTCGGCATCACCGCCTTCCTGATGATGGCGGGCTATATGCGGCGTTTCGGCGAGGAAGTGCAGAACGTCCAGCGCGGTCTCGACGAGATCCAGGACCTGGCCACCTTCGCAAAAACCGACGCCCAGATCGCGGATCTGCCCGGCGCGCCCGACTTCACCCCGGTCGAGGGCGAGATCGTCTTCAGGGATGTGCGCTTCACCTATGCCGGTCAGGATACGCCGCTCTATGACGGCTTCAGCCTGACCATTCCCCAGGGTGAGAAAGTGGCGCTGGTCGGTCCCACCGGGTCGGGCAAGTCCACCTTCGTCAAGCTCGTCCAGCGTCTCTATGACGTCGAAGACGGCGCCATCGTCATAGACGGACAGGATGTGCGCACAGTCACCCAGTCGAGCCTGCGGCGCTCCATCGCGCTCGTGCCTCAGGACCCGGCGCTGTTTCACCGCTCGATTGCGGAGAACATCGCCTATGCCCGGCCTGAGGCGACCCTTGAGGAGATCGAGGATGCGGCCCGCCGCGCCCGCGCCCATGACTTCATCATGAGCTTGCCCAAGGGCTATGACACGCTGGTGGGCGAGCGCGGGGTGAAGCTGTCGGGCGGCGAACGCCAGCGGATCGCCATTGCGCGGGCCGTGCTGGCGGACGCCCCGATCCTGATCTTTGACGAGGCGACCAGCGCGCTCGACAACGAGACCGAACGCGATGTCCAGCTGGCGATGGAGGATGTGACGCGCGGCAAGACCGCCATCGTCATCGCCCACCGCCTGTCCACCATCCGCGACGCGGACCGCATCCTGGTCTTTGACAAGGGTCGGGTCGTGGAACAGGGCACGCATGATGAACTGGCGAGCCAGGGCGAAGGCGTCTACGCGCGCCTCGCCGCGCTGGCGGAAGGCTGAGCGGTCCAATCAAGGCCATTTCGGGGCTGATGCAGGTTTTTCGTATCTTTTCGGTGCGAGGCCTGCTATCAGCCGCCGCTCAGTCGCGCCGGGGATCTCCGCGCGACAAGGTTTTCGGGACTGCCTCAAGCAAGGGATTGTGAGGCGACGTCCTTTGCGAGGTACATATGAGTTTCCCCAACACCATCCCCTCCGCGCTGGTCACGGCGCTGGAGGCGAAGGGCTATGAGACCCTGACTGACGTCCAGAACGCCGTGCTGACCGATGAGGCCGATGGCCGGGACCTGCTGGTCTCCGCCCAGACCGGTTCGGGCAAGACCGTGGCGTTCGGCATGGCCATGGCCGGCACCCTGCTGGCGGGCGAAGCCCGCCTGCCCCAGGCCGGCGCGCCGCTCGCTCTGATCATCGCCCCGACCCGCGAACTGGCCCTTCAGGTCCAGCGCGAGCTTGACTGGCTCTATGCCGAAGCGGGCGCGAAACTCGCCAGCGCCGTGGGCGGCCTTGATCCGCGCACCGAGCGCCGGGCACTCGAACGCGGCGCGCATATCGTGGTGGGCACGCCGGGCCGTCTGCGCGACCATATCGAACGCAAGGCGCTCGATCTGTCCAACATTCGCGCCATTGCGCTCGATGAAGCGGACGAAATGCTCGATTTCGGTTTCCGTGAGGATCTTGAGTTCATCCTGGGCTCCGCCCCGGAAGAGCGCCGCACGCTCTTGTTCTCGGCCACCGTGTCCAAAGAGATCGCGCGCATCGCCGAGACCTATCAGCGCGACGCGCTGCGCATCTCGACCCTGAGCGCGACGAACCAGCACGCCGACATCACCTATCTGGCGCACACCGTGGCCGGTCATGACCGCGAGAACGCCGTCATCAACGTGCTGCGCTATCACGCCGCCCCGCGCGCGCTGGTGTTCTGCGCCACCCGCGATGCGGTGAACCGTCTGGCCGCCAAGCTCCATAATCGCGGCTTCCACGCCGTGGCTTTGTCGGGCGAGCTGACCCAGGCTGAACGCACCAAGGCGCTGCAGGCGCTGCGTGATGGCCGGGCGACCGTCTGCGTCGCCACCGATGTCGCCGCCCGCGGCATCGACCTGCCGGGTCTTGATCTGGTGGTCCATGCCGAGCCGCCGACCAATGCCGAAAGCCTGTTGCACCGCTCTGGCCGGACCGGCCGAGCCGGCGCGAAGGGCACCAGCGTCTTTGTCGTCGCCAGCTCGCGCAAGGGCCGGGTCATCCGCCTGCTGCGCGAAGCCAAGGTGCAGGCGGAGTGGGTGGATGCCCCCGACGCCGATCTCGTGCGCGAGAAAGACCGCGAACGTCTGGGCGATCACCCCGCCCTCTCCCAGGATGTGGATGAGGACCGGCTTGAGGAAATCCGCGAGCTGATCGAGCGCTTCGGCGCCGAGAAGCTGACCGCCGCCTTCCTGTCCGAGCTGGAACGCCGCATGCCGGCGCCCGAAGAGCTGTCAGGCACGCCGCCCGAGCGTCAGCGCGAAGAGCGCGCCGACCGGGGTCCGCGTCGGGGCCGCGAGGATTTTGACGCCGGTCAATGGTTCGAGATTGATCTGGGCCGCAAGCAACGCGCCGAACCGCGCTGGCTGGTGCCGCTGATCTGCCGTGTGGGCGGGATTGTCGGCAATGATATCGGCGCGATCCGCATTGGCGAGACGGCCACCCGCTTCCAGATCGCCGAAGACAAGATCGACGGCTTCACCGAGGCGATGAATCAGCCGCGCGAAACCGACAAGAATGTGCGGGTCACAATCGCGGGCGATGAGCCGTTCGAGACCGCCGGGCCGGGCTTTGGCAGTGGTCCGCGCGGCGGCGACCGCGATCGCGGCAAGCCCAAGCGCACGCCGCGCCCGGGCAAGGCCGAACGCGCCGCCAAGCGCTCGCATGATGATGACGACTTCTTCTCGGGCTCGCTTGATGATGCCCGCGGAGACACCCGTCCCAAGCGCGACTGGGCGCCCAAGGGCGGCAAGTCCGGCGACTTCAAGAAGCGGGACGGCGAGCGCTCTTATGGCGACAAGCCTGCGTTCAAGAAACGCGAGGGTGAGCGCTCCTTTGGCGACAAGCCCCATGCGGGCAAGCGCGAGGGCTTCAAGAAGCGCGATGGCGGCAAGCCCGGCTTCAAGAAAGCCGAAGGCGGCAAGCCGTCCGGTTTCAAGAAGTCCGAAGGCGGCGACCGTCCGCTGAAGCGCATCAAGCGCAAGACCGGCTAATCTGACCAAGAGGTCATGAGACGGACAGGACAAGCCTGCCGCCCTGCGGCAGGCTTGTTTTATGTCCAGACTTATCGATTGCCTCGACACGCAGGACCCGAGCGGGCTCAGCCGGTTGCTGGCCCAGCAGCCGCATCTGACCAATGCGCCTGTAATCGAGGGCGATCACGCCCCGCATCCGATCCATGCGATCTGTGATCGCGTATTTGACGGCCGACTGAGTGAAGGCCAGGGTCTGGCGTTCGCGAACGCCCTGATTTCGGCGGGCGCCGATCTTGATGCTGTGCACCCGGGCAATGGCGATACGCTGTTGATCAGCGCCATCAGCCTGTCCTGTCCCGCCATTGCGCACCGGCTACTGGACAAAGGCGCCAATCCGGACCCGCGCGGCGTCTTCGGCGCCACGGCCCTGCACTGGGCCGCCATCATGGGCCTGCCCGATCTCGTCAAACGCCTGATTGATCACGGCGTCTACATTTTCCTGCGCGACACCCAGTATCACGGCACGCCGCTCGGATGGGCCGTGCAGGGGCGGCTCGATCCGCCACCCGGCGCGCGGGGCGGGCAGGTCGCCTGCGCCACCCTGCTGGTTGCGGCGGGTCTGCAGCCGGAGGCGGAGTGGCGAACGAGTGAACAGATCCAGTCTGACGCCGCTTTGCGGGCCGCTCTGGACGGACGTCAGTCAGCGTAGCGAGCAATCTCCGCCTGAACCTTGAGCGCCTGCGCCGTCTCGCGCACATCATGCACGCGTACGATGGCGCAGCCTGCCCGGGCCGCCTGCAAGGCAACAGTCAGGGACCCGCCCAGCCGATCCAGGGCGTCCGTCGCCGTCTCGTCAATCGCGTTGATGAAGCGTTTGCGCGACGCGCCGAACAGCACCGGCAGGCCCAGCGAGACGAAATGCTCGAGCGAGGCGATGAGCTTGAGATTGTGCTCGAGCGTCTTGCCGAAGCCGATGCCCGGATCGAGCACGATCAGGCTGCGGTCGAACCCGGTCGACAACAACACGCCGACTCGCTGGCCCAGATAGCGGGCCACATCATTGACCACATCATCATAGTGCGGATCAGCCTGCATGGTGCGCGGTTCGCCCTGCATGTGCATCAGACAGACCGGCACGCCCAGCTCCATGGCGGTTTCCGGCGCGCCTTCGGCCCGAAGCGCATTGACGTCATTCCACAACCCTGCGCCGGCATGCACGGCGGCGCGGGCGACGCCCGGCTTCATGGTGTCGATGGAGATCGCTGCGTCGAGGCGTTCGGCCCGAATGGCCTCAATCACGGGAATGACCCGATCGAGTTCTTCCGCTTCAGAGACCGGTTCCGCGCCGGGCCGCGTGCTCTCTCCGCCAATGTCGAGACAATCCGCACCCTCATCCAGCAGGCGCAAGGCGTGATCGCGCGCGGCCTGCGTGCTGGCATGCCGCCCGCCATCGGAAAAGCTGTCCGGCGTCACATTGACGATGCCCATCAGCTGCGGGCGACCGTCCGCATGGGGGCGGAGCGGAAAGGCTAGCATGGCCGGCTGTCTTCCTGGCCGAAACGGGAGGGCTCGCCATTGCGGAAATGGTCCCGGTCGGCGCGCAGGGCTTCAGCGATATGGTCCAGCACCGTGGCCTGGGCGCGCGACCGGCGCACCGCGCCATGAGCCACCAGCCAGAGATCCAGCATGACCTCGAAATCGGGCAGGATCCGCACCAGCCCCGGACGGGCGCGCGCCAGTCGGTGAGAGGTCACCCCCAGACCCAGCCCGTTGCGCAGGCCTTCCAGATGCGCGCTGGGATGCGCGGCGACCATCACATCCCGGCGCGGGCGCAATTCATCGCCGATGGGCGTGCGCGGCCACTGGAAGGCAATCGGCGTGGCCCAGCCGACCGCCACGTGATCCGCCACATCCTCGAGGGTTTGCGGCGCGCCATGCTTTTTCAGATAGCACTCGGAGGCATACATGCCGCTACCCACTTCCGCGGCGCGACGCGCCAGCAGGGAGTGCTGCGGGCCGGGCTGGCCCCAGCGCACGGCGATATCGGCTTCCCCACCCGCCAGATTGGCCGGCTCGAACCCGATCTTGAGCTCGACCGACAGGTCCGGATGCGCTTCCAGCAGGGGCGTCAGGGCGCCCGGCAGCCAGTCTGCGCCGATGCCGTCACTGGCGGCGACGGTGACCCGGCCCTCGATCCGCTCATGTCCGGATCGCGCAGCGCGCTCGATGGCGGCGGCTTCGTCCTGCATGTTGCGAGCGTGATCAATGACCGACCGCCCCAGACCAGTGGGAGTGAGGATGTCCCCGCGACGTTCGAACAGCGCGCCGCCCAGATGGGTTTCCAGCGCGCGCATGCGGCGGCTGACCGTGGGCTGGCTCAGCCCCATGACCCGGCCGGCGGCGGCGTGGCTGCCCGCTTCGAAGACGGCGAGCGCCAAGTGATAGTCTGACCAGTTATCCATTCAACTGTGAATATCAAATATGCGGATTCAGTCAATTGAACATATGCTGCAGCGCGGCATATTCGCAATACAACCCGGAGCCGTTTCGGTCTTCCCTGGTCGACCCCAGCGGCTCCAACCTCGTGATGAGTCGCCTTTTCAAACCGCGAAACCGGGACTCCCAATCGCTGAAAAGGCTTTATTGGAGGCTGATATGTCCGTGTTTGCCACCGCAGTGCTCGCGCTGCAACTGACCGGCGCTCCGGTCCAGGAATTCACTCCGGTCCGCGTGGCCGATTCCGATATCCGCGGGTCCGTCCGCGCCCTGAACCAGGGCGAATGGGACACCGCATTGCACTTCACCCGTGCAGCCCTTGAAGGTGGCTCGCGCACCAGCGTCCGCGCCGCCGCACACGCCAATGCCTGCATCGCGCTTTACCAGCTGGGCCAGACGGCTCAGGCGACCGAGGCGTGCCAGACCGCACTGGCGCTGGCGCCGGACAATACGGTCCTGGCGTCGAACCTCTCTGCTGTCCAGACCCGCATGGCGGGTGCGCCGTCCGCCGGCGCCGGCAACTAGCCGATCACGCAGATGCGATTTGAACTGTCATGGCAGGGCCGCTATCGGCTTTGCCATGACGGTGCACTGGATCTCCCGGCTTGGCCCCTATAGCGAAGCGCGCTCTGACTCAGGGCGATCGCCGCGCCTGTGGCGACATGAGGCCGGGTTCGGGATCCGCCCCCTTCCCCATCGGGTGCTGCCGGAAACCCGTCTCAGCCTGGTCACCGAACGCCATTTCGCCCCGAATGGCGACCTGCTTGATGAACGGCATTGGGTCTTCGGCCCCATTCTGACGCCCCGTCTTTACACGCCCGCGGCCGGCACGGTGCTGGAAGGCGTCTTCCTCGCGCCGGAAGAGGCGTTGTGCTGTCTCGGCGTCCGTCCTGACGAGCTGACCGACGCCATCCTCCCCCAGACCGACTTCCCGGCCCTGACCCTGTGTCCGGAGCCCGTTGGACGGTCACAGGATGTGTTGGCCATCCGGGCGGCCGCTCTGATCCGCAGAACCCGCGGACAGATCCGCGCCTCGGCCCTCGCCCGGCGCGCCGGGGTCAGCGAGCGCCATCTCCACCGCGTCATGACCGGACGCCTCGGCATCGGCCCGAAGGCGCTCGCCAGCCAGATCCGCGCCCTGAGCGCCGTCGAGCACGCCGACCATCATGACACGCCGGACTGGGCGGGCATCGCCTATGCGGCAGGCTATAGCGATCAGGCGCATCTCGGCCGCGCCATCAAGGCGCTGTCCGGACTCTCACCTGCCGCGCTGCATGCGGAACGGTCCGTAGAGTCCGAAATATTCAAGACCGCAGCCCCCGTCTAAGACCAGTCTCAGGCCATCTGTCCCCTTGCCGGAGCTTGAGACCATGAAACTGATGATGACCGCCGCCCTGTGTGCGGTAATGAGTGCGCCTGCCTTTGCCCAGCAAACCCTTGAGTTTGAAGGGATGAATTGGCGGGTCGATGCTGTGGAGCTTGCCGAGACCACCGAATTTCTGGGCCGCGACGCCCTGCATTTCCGCGATGGCGTGATCTGGATCGATGGCTCGCAGCTTGCCACCGGCGAGATCCGCTTCGAGATGGCGATCAGTGGTTCGCCCGGTCATACCGGCGTGCTGTGGCGCGGTCAGGGCGTGGGCGATTGGGAGAAGTTCTACTTCCGTCACCATCTCAACAACCTGCCCGATTCCGTGCAGTACACCCCCGCCCATGACGGCGTGACCGCCTGGCAGGTGTTCTCCGATCCCGACGCCATCAGCCAGGTCAATCACGGCCTGAACCGCTGGATGGAGGTTCGCGTGGTGGTGGCCGAGGATCAGGCCGACATCTTCATGGATGGCCAACTGATCCACCATGTTCCGGACCTGCAGCGCGAGGAGCGCTCGGGTTGGGTCGGCTTCTGGCAGCTGGCGCCCAGTGGCGCAGCGTCGGGCTATGTGCGCAATGTCGAGATCACCCCGCAATCCAATCCGCAGATCATCGGTCGTTCGGAACGCCCGATGGCCGAACCGGTCGCCCATCGGGTCGAAACCTGGCGCGTGTCCGATCCGTTCAGCGAAGATCGCCTTGGCGACACCCCGTTTGAGACCCTGCGCGCCAGCCGGTCGCGCTGGACCGCGCTCCCCGTCGCCTATAACGACATCGCCAATCTCGCGAGCGTCACGCGCCATTCCGAAGGCGACACCGTACTGGCGGAAGCCACGCTGATCGCGGATGGCGACCGCACGGCGCTGGTCAGGTTCGGCTATTCGGACCGGGTGCAGATCTTCCTCAATGGCGAGCGCCTGTTCGTCGGAAACAATGACTGGCGCAGCCGCGATTACCGGTATCTGGGCACCATCACCCGCCATGTGGCCGTGCCGCTGAGCCTCCGCGATGGCGAGAACACCCTGACCTTCGCCGTCTCGGAGACCTTTGGCGGCTGGGGCGTCACCGCCGCGCTTGAAGACGCGGACGGCGTGCGCATCGCACGCTGAAGACCTGTCTGCAGACACTCAAAACCCCGCGTCATCACTGACGCGGGGCTTTTTCTGTAGCCATTGAGCGCGGATCAGGCGCCGCCGGGTTTGGGCTCGAGCCCGCCCGGATTGGACGCTTCATCCTCGTCATCATCGATGACCGGAAGCGCGCCGGACGGCGGGGTTCCGTCATCGGTCTTGGGCGGCACGTCCGTGTCGCGATGGGGCGGATTGCCCTTGAGAAGCTCGACGATTTCCTGGCCGGAGAGAGTTTCGTATTCCAGGAGACCTTCGGACAGCTTGACCCAGTCATCCTTCTTCTCGGTCAGGATACGGCGCGCCTCGTTCAGGCCGCCTTCCACCAGCGCCTTGACCTCTTTCTCGATCTTGGCGGCGGTTTCCGCCGAGATGGAGGAGGACTGCACCAGTTGCTGGCCGAGGAAGACCTCGCCCTGATCCTCGCCGTAATCGACCGGGCCGATCTCTTCGGAGAAGCCCCATTGGGTGACCATGGCGCGGGCCAGACGGGTCGCCTGCTTGATGTCGCTGGCGGCGCCGGAGGTGACATTCTCCTTGCCGAATTTCAGCTCTTCAGCGACACGGCCGCCCATCATGATGGCGAGACGGGACGTCATCTCCTGATGGGTCATCGACATCTTGTCGGTTTCCGGCAGCTGCATGACCATGCCCAGCGCGCGACCGCGCGGGATGATCGTCGCCTTGTGCACCGGGTCGGCCGCCGGCACGTTCAGCGCCACGATGGCGTGGCCGGATTCGTGATAGGCGGTCAGCGTGCGCTCTTTCTCGGTCATCACCATGGTGCGCCGCTCGGGGCCCATCATGACCTTGTCCTTGGAATCCTCGAACTCGGCCATGGACACCATGCGCTTGTTGCGACGGGCGGCCAGAAGCGCCGCTTCGTTCACAAGGTTGGCGAGATCGGCGCCGGAGAAGCCCGGCGTGCCGCGCGCAATGACCTTGGGATCCACATCGTCGGCCAGCGGCACGTCGCGCATATGCACCTTGAGGATCTTCTCACGGCCCGTGATGTCCGGGTTCGGCACGACGACCTGACGGTCAAAACGGCCCGGGCGCAGCAGAGCGGGGTCCAGAACGTCGGGACGGTTGGTGGCGGCGATCAGGATGATGCCTTCATTGGCTTCAAACCCGTCCATCTCCACCAGCAGCTGGTTGAGGGTCTGTTCACGCTCGTCATTGCCGCCGCCAAGGCCCGCGCCGCGGGATCGGCCCACCGCATCAATCTCGTCAATGAAGATGATGCAGGGCGCGTTTTTCTTGGCCTGTTCGAACATGTCGCGCACGCGCGATGCGCCGACGCCGACGAACATCTCGACAAAGTCAGAGCCGGAAATGGTGAAGAAGGGCACGCCCGCCTCGCCCGCAACAGCGCGCGCAGTCAGGGTCTTACCCGTGCCCGGAGGGCCCACCAGCAGGGCGCCCTTGGGGATCTTGCCGCCCAGGCGCTGGAACTTGGAGGGGTCTTTCAGGAACTCGACGATCTCCTGAAGCTCTTCCTTGGCCTCGTCGATGCCGGCCACATCGTCAAAGGTGACCCGGCCCGTCTTCTCGGTCAGCAGCTTCGCCTTGGACTTGCCGAAGCCCATGGCGCCGCGACCGCCGCCCTGCATCTGACGCATGAAGAAGATCCACACGCCGATCAGCAGCAGCATCGGGAACCAGTTGATGAGGATGCCCAGCGGACTGATGCCGCCTTCAGCCGGCGGCTGCGCAGTGATGTCCACATCCGCCGCGCGCAGAGCCGGGGTGACGTTCTCATCCTCGGGCACCGTGGTGCGGAAGGTGGCGCCGCCCGTGGTCTGGCCGGTGACCGTGTCGCCCTGGATGGTGACCGAGCTGACCTGACCGCTCTCGACCTGGTTCATGAACTGGGAGTAGTTGATCTCGTTCGAGGGCGCGGACTGGCTGGGACCCTGAAGCATGTTGAACAGGGCCAGCAGCAGCACCAGCAAGATCGCCCAAACCAGGATATTGCGCATATTCATCCGTTTGTGTCCTTGTCCGCGCCGCCTTCGACCGGGCGCGCATCTGAGGCTGTCGTCATTTCGTCATGCCTGATATTGGGGCGTCAGGCCGGTTTCGCCAGTGCCGCGCGGATATGCGCCGCAGATTTATCCCCATCAAACCACGCCGGAGCCTCACACGGAAGCAGCCAGCGCCTGAGTCTCGGCATGCAAAGCAGCGACCAATAGTCCGCCTCATCGTGCTTAAACCCGGGTAAAGCCAGAATATCATCGCCCTGCTGGGAAACGAGAACCGTCAGGGACCGCCGCAGACTGGGCGGAATTTCTGACAGCTGTGTCCCGTCCGGCGCCGCCCGGTCACCCAGCGCCTCAATCCGGCACGCCTCTGGGGCCTGAATTTCAAACCGCCCGTCAAACAGGGCCGTATCGCCCGCCTCGAGCTCCAGGCGCAACGCCTCGGCGCCGCCATCGGCGCGCCCCAGCACAGCGCCCGGATCCCGTCCCATGAGCCCCTCGGCAGTCAGCAGCACGCCCGCTTGCGTATGGGCCTCGCCCTGCTCCAGCGCATCAAGACAGGCTTCAACGCCCTCAGGCGTGGGCAGGCGCGCCTCGCCGGACACCGCCATCATCACCGCTTCCAGCGCCCTCAACGCCATGGGGCGAGCCGCCAGGGCGAACTTGTCCCGATCCAGCACGGCGCCGCCCCAGGGCGTGATTTCAACCGCCCGCTCGGTCAGACGCCAGGCCGCTCCCCGCAACAGGCGCTCCGCATCCAGACTCTGATCAGACAGGCTCAGAAGGCTCTGCTCCGCTGGCCCGCCGGGCGGGTAGGCCTCCTGGCGCAAGCGGATGCGTTCAAACTGCGCATCATCATTGGACGGGTCGTCCACCCAGCGCGCCTTGATGCGCCGGAGATAGGTCCGCAGCTCATCACGCCTCAATTCCAGAAGGGGCCGTGCGACGGTCAGATTGCGTCCTTCAGGCCAGATCGGAGAGGCGTCCAGAGCCGTCATCCCGGTCAGCGTCCGCCATCCCCCCTTGCGGTTCGCGCGCATGCGCAGGGTCTCGATCCGGTCGTCCAGCGTATGGCCAAGGCACAGGAGTGACACGCACAGGCCTTCACACGCCCCCGCCAGCAAGGCATGACGCGCGTGACGCGCGGCCGCCTGGTTCTTGCGGGGTGAGGACCAGCGCAGAATGTGCGGCTCAGCGCCCAGATCACGGGCGCAATCGGCGTTATCCGCCGCTTCTTCGGCGCTTTCGGGCCGCAGACCATGATCCACGATCAGGGCGTGCAGCGCGACACCCGGAAAACAGGCCTTCAAGGCGTGCAGGAGGGCGGTGGAATCTCCGCCGCCGGAATAGCCGAGCGCGAGCGTGTCAGTCACCTCGCCCCCTAGCGGCAGCCAATCCTTGAGACTTCACGCTGGGCCTTGCGGCGCGCATCATCACCCGCACGCGGGAATTCGGACGGGAAGGTCGCCAGCACCTGACAGGCGCGGCTGGTCTCCCCTAGCGCGGCGAGCGAGGCGCCCAGACGGACCAGAGCGTCCGGTGCGCGCGGCCCCTGACGGTCTTCCTGCAAGGAGGCGATGTAGGAATCGGCCGCATCCTGGAAATCGCCGTTGATGAAGTGGGTTTCGCCCAGCCAGTACCAAGCCTGCCCCACCTTCTGATCATCGGGATAGGTCTCGGTGAAATCGCGCAGCAGTTCCCGCGCGCCGCCGAAATCGCCGTCCAGCAGACGGGCATTGGCGGTTTCAAACAGCGTATCCGCGTCCATCACCGGCTCGGGCGGCGCGGCGAGCGAACTGACATCCGCATTGAGCTGCGTTTGGGCGCCGCTTTGGGACCGGGTGTCGCGTGACGGGGCGCGTTGGGATGTCTGGTTTTGAGCGGGCGCGCCCAAAGGCTGCACGGTCGAGGCCCGCGCCTGGGCGAACGGATCGCTGTCATCGATCTCGTCCGAGGTGAGAAGATCGGACGGGCCGCCCAGAGAGAGCGGATCGCCGCCCGCCGCCCTGTCCGCGTCGCCCGAGCCATACACCGCCCCGCCTGACAGCAGCCGGTCCACATTCACGCCCATCTGCTCCAGTTCCTGACGCAGACGGCGGTTCTCGAAATTCAGACGCTCGATTTCACCCGTCTGGACGCGCTGCTGACGCTCAAGGTCATCCACCCGCATCATCAGGGTCTCCGCCACCGGATCGCCTTGCAACGCCCGGCTCTCGATCTCGGCCAGTCGCGCCTCCACCGCATCCAGGCGTGCGGCGAGCTCCCGACGCGATTGCGCCTCGGCGGGCGTCGCCATCAGGGCGACCAGCAGTCCGAGAGCGGACAGAGAGATCAATACGGTACGTGTCATGGCGCACGGGTCCTGTTCAGCGGCTCAGGGCGTATGAGCGCTAGTGTCGTCGAGCAAACGGCGAAATCAAGGCGAAGTCAGGAATAGTCGAGCAGCCGCACATTGTCAGGCCTTACAACCCAGTCGCCGCTGGCTGTTTCCTCCATCGGAAACACATAGCCATATCCATCCGCACGGCTCAGCACGCATCGGATATGATCATGAGCCGGCGTGCAGGACGCCTGACCCCCTGATCCGGGCTCGGCGATCTGCGCCGAGAAGGAGGCCAGATCCACGCGGCTGTCGACGCCATAGATCCACGGGTCCTGCGTCCCCGCCAGAGCGTTCGCCAGAAACGCGGCCGCCTCACCTTCACGGTAGGGCAGGTCCACGGTGATGAGCCGGACCTCATCATTCACAACCGTCCAGCCTGCGCCGTCCATGTTCTGCAGCGCGAAGGAATAGCCAGACCCGTCAGCCAGACGCAGCGTGCACTGCAACTGGACATGGCTTGGCGCACAGAAGGCCTCCCCGCCTGAACCCGGTTCGGCGACCTGCGCAGAGACCCCGGCAAGATCGGCGCGACTGTCCTCGCCCGTGAGCCAGTAGGGTTGGGCCCCCTCGAATGTCCGAGCCAGGAAATCCGCAGCTCCGCCCGCTTCATAGGGCAATGCCAGCGGCGGCTCCCCCATCGGCTCCTGGTGCGGTTCGCCGCCCGGCTCTTCTCCGGTCTGGACGGTCTCGCTGTCAGGCGCGCCATACGCGCCATACGAAGGCTCCACCACCATGGACAAGCCATACAGGGCGCCGACAGACGCAATCGGGGCTATGATGAGCCCCATCAGCATACGGATGATCATTTCACTGCCCCCTCAAGCAGAAACGCCCGCAAGGATGAACCTTGCGGGCGTTTCGATCAATCCTTTTCAGGGCTGCTCCTAGGATACAGCGCCCGACTGGATGACGGTCATGGCGTTCCGGTTGGTCGCCCAGCACTGCTCGGTGGACTGGTTGCAGACCGGACGCTCCTTACCGTAGGACACGGTCGAGATGCGCGACGGGTCCACGCCCTGGCTGACCAGGAAGTCGCGAGCGGCATTGGCGCGGCGCGCGCCCAGAGCCAGGTTGTACTCGCGGGTGCCGCGCTCATCGCAGTTGCCGGCGATCAGGATGCGGGCGCCCGGATAAGACGACAGCCAGGCGGCCTGACGGCGCAGGGTGGCGCGAGCTTCATTGGACAGCGTGTGCTGGTCCAGAGCGAAGAAGACGCGGTCGCCCGCATTCACTTCGAAGTCTTCCACCGAACCCGGGGTCGGACCTGCAGGTTCCGGCGCCGGTTCATAGACCGGGGTCGGCTCCGGCTCGGGCATCGGCGCCGGCTCGGGCTGGGAAGCGCAGGCGGCCAGCGAAGCGCTGAGCGCGAGAGCGGCAAGAATAGACAGGCGTTTCATAGTATGGTCGTCCTCTCCAAGCCTATGAATCTCAACATAGGCAAATCGGTGTGGATGCTATCAGAATGGGCGCGCTTCACACCCCCAAAAAACCCCAAAACGCGCACCTCGGTTATGACATTAGCCGAGCTGAGCTCAGTCGATCAAGGGCGACCAGGCCGGGTCGCTTGCTTCGCCCTGCGTCGGCAATCGACGCAGATTGAACCCCGCCAGATCGATGCTCCAGATCGAATACGTCGTTCCTTCGCGCGTTCTGTCGCCGCGTGTGAACAACAACACGCGACCATTGGGCGACCAGGCGGGCGTATCCACGAAATAACCTTCGTAGAGGATACGTTCCTCGCCCGAGCCGTCCGCAGCCACAACGCCCAGCATGAACTGGCCGCTGCGCTGTTTCGTGAAGGCGATCAGGTCGCCACGCGGACTCCAGACCGGAGTGGTGTAGCGGCCTTCGCCGAACGTGATCCGCTGCGGGTCGGTCCCGTCGGCGTTCATCACGTACAATTGAGACTGTCCGCCCCGGGACGAGGAGAACACCACCTGCTCGCCATCGGGCGCGTAGGAGGGCTCCACATCATCGGCGGGATGGGTGGTGAGCTGGCGCAGGGTGCGCGAGCGCAAGTCGAACTTGAACAGGTCGTGACCGCTATGGCGCTCGGCGGAAACCACCAGCTCGCGCCCATTGGGATGGAAGCGGGCGGACAGGGACTGGCCTTCGCTGGCGAGCGAGGGGCCGGAGTCAAACAGGGCTTCCTGGCGGCCGGTCTCAAGATCATAGAGATAGCTGGTGGCGCGACCGTCCCGGAAGGACACATAGGTGATCTGCTGGGCGCTCGGCGAATAGTTCGGCAGCAGCGCCATATAGGAGCGGTCGGTCAGGAAGGACGGGTTCGCGCCGTCCTGGTCCATCACCGCCAGACGACGGATCGGCTCGCCATTGGGACCATCGCCTTCGGACACATAAACGATGCGGGTGTCGAAATAGCCGCTCTCCCCGGTCAGACGCTCATAGACGGCGTCCGACACCTTGTGCGCGATGCGGCGCCAGTTGTCCGGCGAGGTGACGAATTGCAGGCCCTGCAATTGCTGCTCGGTATTGGCGTCCCACAGGCGGAAGGCGACGAGCATGCGGTCATTCTCGTCAATCGTCACTTCGCCCACCAGCAGGGCGGAGGCGTTGATCACCCGCCAGTCGCCAAAGCGCGGGCGCAGATTGATGTCGCTGATATCCTCGATGAAGGCGTCCGGGTCCACGGGGGCGAACAGGCCGGAAGTCTGCAGGTTGTTGCTGATCACCCGGGAAATGTCCGCGCCGATTTCAGCTTCGCGATTGTCTGCGCCCAGAAAGTCCGGAATGGCGATCGGGGTCGGATCGAGCGTGCCCTCGGTCACGTCCACGACGAGCGGCGTTTGCGCAAAAGCCGATCCGGCCATCACGATCAGGGCGAGGATCGGTGCGAAGAGGTAGCGCAGGACGGTCATGGGCAAGCTCCCGGGGTTCGAACGGCAGATCAGCGATTACGTTGAGTGTCGACATTCACCCGAAGCACGCGCCACTGGGCGTAATGCTCGGGAGGCAGAGGATAGGGTTGGCATTCGATCGCGCCGCGCAAGGCCCGTTCACCCGCCACTCTCAGGAAGGAATTGGGCGAATTCATGATGCGCGCTTCGTCGATCAGACGCGGCGGAACCGACAGGCGGCCATTGCGCTCCAAGCGGATTTCCAGCGAGACGCGCAGATCCATATTGGCCGGCGCGTCCGCGTTCGAGCGGATGCAGCGGTTCATGTGGGACGCCGCCATGGCCTGCAGGCTCGCCGTCATGTCCGTGCCTGCTCCAACACGATTGCGTTGTTCGCCCGTCTCGGCCTGACCTTGCGGGGCGGCATTGTCTCGCGAACGGTCCACGAGCTGGGAGAGCGCATTGAGATCCAGCGATTCCTGACGCGGTTCAGGCTCACGCGGGCGCGGGGTCGGAACGGGTTCCGGTTCCGGCTCGGGCTCAGGCTCCGGTTCGGGCGGCGTCGGCTCGGGTTCGGGCTCCGGCTCATCCTGCGGCGCAGGCGGAATGACTTCCGGCTGGGCTTCGGGCTGCACCGGTTCAGGCTCGGGCTCCGGAGCAGGCTGCGGGGCCGGCGTCTCGATCACCTCTTCAGGTTCGGGTTCCGGCTCCGGGCGCGCGGCGCGAACATTTGTCTCCCGCGCCAGCGTCACCAGCTCAACGGGCACTACGGTCAGCTCTTCGGTCAAACGCCGCGTATGCGGAAACGCGATCAGCGCGCTCGCAATCAGCCCTGCATGGATGAACAGGGAGAGGATGAACCCCAGGGCCTGACGCATGGCCCGGCCCCCTATTCGCGGATCGGGTCGGTGACGAGGCCGATATTGGTGTAGCCAGAGGCCGACACCCGGGCCATCACCCGCATGACCTCGCCATAGGGCGCGCCGTCATCGGCGCGGATATAGATCCGCGCTTCGGAACCGGCGCCGGTAATGGCGGCGAGCCGCGGGGCGAGTTCGTCAAACTCCACCACCGTCTCCCTCAGATAGAGCGTGCCGTCTGACTGGATCGTCAGGGTCAGCGGCTCTTCGGATGTCGTCATGGCGCGCGCCTCGGTGTCGGGCAGATCGACCTCCACCCCCACCGTCAACAGCGGCGCGGACACCATGAACACGATGAGCAGCACCAGCATCACGTCCACAAAGGGGGTGACGTTGATCTCAGCCTTGGGCTTGAAGCGGCGACGCCCATTTCCGCCGCCGGTGTCGAGACCGCCAGCCATGGACTAGTTCCCCCGGCTCGCAAGTGCCGCCAGATCATCCACCAGGCCTTCAAGGCGGGCGGCGTACTTGGCGAGATTGGACGACAGGGCATTGAAGAAGATCACGGCCGGGATGGCGGCCAGAAGGCCCAGCGCGGTGGCGAACAGGGCTTCGGAAATGCCCGGCGCCACGACGGCCAGGGAGGTGTTCTCTGAGGCGGCGATGGAGCGGAAGGCGTTCATGATGCCCCAGACCGTGCCGAACAGACCGATGAAGGGGGCAGACGAACCAATGATGGACAGAACGCCAAGGCCGGCTTCCATCTTGTTCAGCTCGCGATTGGCTTCGGCGCCGCCGCTCTTGGCGACGGCATAGCCGTCCCAGTCGCGCATCGCGGCGGCGAGCACGCGGCCGAAGGGCTCCTTGGCGGGTTTGGCGTATTTGGTCACCAGCTGATCAAGCGAGCCGCCGGACCAGAAATCGTTCTCGAAGCGCGAGGCGCCCGCATGGGCCTTGTTCAGCTGCATCCATTTCTCGATGGCGATGGCCCAGGACCAGATGGACATCAACGCCAGGATCGCCATCACCGCCTTCACGACAATGTCGGCGCGCATGAACAAATGCATGATGGTCAGTTCAGTGGCCGGACCCGTCAGCTCAACTGCAACGCTTTCCATGGAAACTCCGCTAGACCCTCACGCACCCGCGCCCGGCGGATGCGTCATTATGAAACGCCCTCGGGCAGCAGGTGTAACCGCACGCACGCGCCACGCCAAGCCGAACTCGGCCAGACAGGCGCATCGATATGAGAAAACACCGCGATTGGGGCGAATTGAGGGAGAATTCTAGTCGGTTACGTAGCGTTGCACCTGATCGAGCATGGTCTTGGGCAAGCGCCGGGGCCGTCCTTCAAGGTCGATGCAGGCCGCTTCCACATCAGCGGTCACCAGCACTTCGGCGGCGCAGATGACCCGCTGGCGGATGACCAGCCTCGCCCCTTTGGCGGCGACGAAGCGCGTCTCGATGGTCAGGGCGTCATCGATGCGCGCGGGCTTGAGATAGTCGAGATTGATCTTGCGCACGGCGAAGCCCAGCGGCGGATCCAGTTTCAGAATCTCGGCGTGGGACACGCCCGCACAGCGCAGCGCATCAGTGCGGCCGCGCTCGAGGAATTTGAGATAATTGGCGTAATAGACGACGCCCGTGAAATCGGTGTCCTCGTAATAGACCCGGACAGAGAGCTGGTGCGTCTTGTCATCGAGCCAGACGCCGGCATGGGGTTCGGCCATTACGCGCCCTCCCCGAACAGATCGTCACTGAAATGGCGCGGCATGGTGAAGCCCAGATGCTCATAGGCCCGCTTGGCGGCCACACGCCCGCGCGGCGTGCGCATGATGAAGCCCTGCTGGATCAGGAAGGGCTCGACCACATCCTCAAGCGCATCGCGCGCTTCGGCGCAGGCCGCCGCCAGCGTCTCGACGCCCGCCGGCCCGCCGCCAAAACCCTCGATCAGAACCCGAAGATAGCGTCGGTCGAGGCTATCGAGCCCCACCGCATCCACCTCAAGCCGTCTCAGCGCCGCATCGGCGGCCTTGGCGTCAATCACCGGCACGCCGTCTTCCTCGGCGAAGTCGCGCACCCGGCGAAGCAAACGCCCGGCGACGCGCGGCGTGCCGCGGGCGCGCTTGGCGATCTCGGTCGCGCCATCCTCGCTCATGGGCGCGCCCAGCTTGTTGGCGGCGCGGGCGACAATGCCTGACAATTCTTCGGTGGAGTAAAACTCAAGCCTTACCGGCACGCCAAAGCGATCCCGCAGCGGCGTCGCCAAAAGGCCCGCCCGCGTCGTCGCGCCCACCAGGGTAAAGGGCGGCAGGTCGATGCGCACGGTGCGCGCGCTCGGCCCTTCGCCGATCACGAGATCAAGGCAGAAATCCTCCATGGCGGGATAGAGAATCTCCTCGACCGCTGGCAGCAGCCGGTGGATCTCGTCAATGAACAGGACGTCGCGTTCTTCAAGATTGGTCAGGATCGCCGCAAGATCGCCGGCCTTGGCGATGACCGGGCCGGAGGTGGCGCGGAAGTTCACGCCCAATTCCTTGGCCACGATCTGGGCGAGTGTGGTCTTGCCAAGGCCGGGCGGGCCGGACAGCAGGACGTGATCGAGCGCCTCGCCGCGTCGCGCGGCGGCCTGGGTGAACACCTTGAGATTGGCGATGGCGGCCGGCTGGCCGACAAACTCTTCAAAGGAGAGCGGGCGCAAGGCCTTGTCCCGGCCATCGCCGGGATTGGCTTCAGCAGAAATGATGCGGTCTTCGGCGTCGCTCACCGCGCCAGCTCCTTGAGGGCTGATTTGATCACAAGCCCTTCGGTCGCATCCTCACCGAGCTGACGCAAGGCTTCGGCGGCGGCCTTGCGCGCATCGCTCTCGCTGTAGCCCAGATTGACCAGCGCCGAGACGGCGGATTCGCGCATGACATTGTCTTTCGGCGCCGGGGCGGCGGAAGGCGTCTCGGCGCCCGCCGGGGCCAGAGCCGCCGCCAGCCCCGCAACGCCCGCGCCCAGCGAGCGCCCGAGCGGCGGGGCCTTGTCCTTCAATTCGGTGGCGATGCGTTGGGCGAGCTTCTTGCCCACGCCCTTGGCGCGTTCGAATGGCAGAGGATCGCCCAGAATGGCGGAGCTCTCGATCTCGCCGACTTCAATGGCGTCGAGCATGGCGAGCGCATGTTTCGCGCCGACGCCCTGAACCGATTGCAGGCGGACGAACCAGGCGCGCTCGGAATCACTCAGGAATCCAAAGAGCTTGAACTGGTCCTCGCGCACATGGGTCTCGATATGAAGCGCGACGGGCTTTCCCGGTTCGAGCCGCCCCAGCGTGCGCGACCCCGCGCTCACCAGATAGCCGACGCCATTGACGTCGATGACGGCCTCTTCCTCGCCAACACAATCGACGACGCCCTTGAGCTTTCCGATCACGACGCCATTCCTTTCACGCTATTCCTGTGATGCGCATGACAGACCGCGACAGCCAGCGCGTCCGCGGCGTCCGCATCCGCTTTTGATCCGGGCAGCAGGATAGCGATCATCGCCGCCACCTGCGCCTTCTCCGCCGAGCCGGTGCCCACGACCGCCTTTTTCACGAGCTTGGGGGCGTATTCGCCCACCACCAGCCCCGCGCGCGCCGGCGCCAGCATGGCCGCAGCGCGGGCCTGACCGAGCTTGAGCGCGCTAACGGCGCTGGCGTGGACGAACTGGTCTTCCACCGCCGCTTCATGGGGCTGATGCGCGATCACAAGCTCTTCAATGGCGTTGTAAATGACCGTCAGACGCTCGGCCATGGGCGCTTTTGAGGGCGCCTTGATGACGCCATAACTGACCAGGGACAGGCGCGAACCGGTCTGGTCGATCACCCCCCAACCCGTGGCGTTCAGGCCCGGGTCGATGCCCAATATGCGAATCGCGCTGCTCATCACGCGCCAGCATAGAGCACTCGGAACAAAACGCGACCAAACTCTGCACGCCCACCCGTTCAGACCGCATTCAGCTTCTCTCAATCCATAATCGGTGTAAGGTCATTGTCTTTGGGGGAGACGGACATGAGCAAGAAACGCACGCTCTCACGGCGGTCCTTCCTGACCCAGGTCGCCGGCGGCGCCACGGCGATCGGGGCAGCTGGACTGACAGGCTGCACGACGACCGGCGCAGGCTATACCGGCCTGACCGATCAGGATCAGGGACCCTATGCGGACGCCATCGGTTATGGTCGCGGGGGCGCGTATGGCGGCGGGCGAAACTGCACCGATGCGGATCAGGGCCCTTATGCCGATCCCGCCAATCAGGGCCGGAGCTGCCAGGGTCAGTCTGGCTATACCGATAACGACCAAGGGCCTTACGCAGACCCGCCCGGCCAGGGTCGCGGGAGCGGCTATCAGAACAGCTACACGGATAATGACCAGGGTCCTTATGCGGACCCGCCCGGACAGGGCCGCGGAAGCGGATACCAGAACGGCGTCACCGATAACGATCAGGGCCCTTACGCCGATCCGCCGGGTCAGGGCCGCGGCGGCTACCAGGGCGGCTATACAGACAATGATCAGGGGCCGTATGCGGACCCGCCCGGCCAGGGGCGAGGCGGCTATCAGGGCGGCGGACGGCAATGCACCGATGCGGACTCCGGTCCTTATGCTGATCCGTCAGGTCAGGGACGCCGCTGCTAGACAACATGAGCTCCGAACCTGCTTCAATGTCCGGCGCGCTTGTCGACCTCATCGCGCCGCATGAGACGACCGCATTTTTCGAAACCGTCTTTGAGCAGACCCATCTGCATGCGCCGGGGACTGACCGGAACCGCTTCGCCTCTCTGATCAGTCTTGATGCGATTGACCGCATCCTCGCCGAGGACCTGTTGCGTGAGGGCGATCTGTCCATGGCGCGGGCCGAGCCGCGCCTGCCCGATCGCGCCTGGCTGCGAGAGGACGGTCTGGTGGATCGCGGCGAGGTCGCGAGGCTCTATCAGCAGGGCGCGACCTTGATCCTGCCCCAGCTGCAGGCGCGACACCGCCCCCTGGCCGATCTCTGCCGTCAGCTGGAAGCGGAGTTCTCCTGCCCGGTCCAGACCAATATCTATCTCACTCCGCCGAACGCGCAGGGCTTTCAGACCCATTACGACAATCACGATGTGCTGGTGCTGCAGGTCGAGGGATCCAAGCGCTGGCGGCTCTATGACGCTCCTGTGGGCGTACCCTATCGCGGCGAACGCTTCACGCCGGGCCGCTTCGCCCAGACCGAACCGCGCGCAGAGCTGGTGCTGAACCCCGGCGATGTCCTCTACGTGCCGCGCGGGCTGATGCATGACGCAGTCAATGAGGGCTCTGACGAAGCCTCGCTGCACATCACGACGGGCCTTCTGGCCAAGACCTGGGCGGACTTTCTGCTGGAAGCCGTATCCGAAGCCGCCCTGCGCACGCCGCAACTTCGTCGCGCTCTCCCGCCGGGCTATGCCCGCGGCGCGGTCAGCCCGGGGGTGTTTGCGAAAACCTTCGCCGAAGCACTGGAGGCGGTGGGTCAGAACGCGGATATCGAGGCCGTGCTGGGCCTGTTCACCGATGCCGCCCTCACCTCGCGTCCCGCCGATACGCGCGGCGCGCTGACCTTGGGCCCCATCACCGCGGACACGAGACTGAAGCGCCGGGCGCTGATTGCGCTCGATCTCGTGGATGACGGGGATCATGTGGCGCTGGTCGCGCCGGGCGGCGCGCTGAGCTTTGACGCCGCTGCGGAAGCGGGCCTCGAGCGGCTTCTCAAGGGCGATGCAATCAGCCTGGCGGACTTCAGCGCCCTGGATGACGCCAAGGCGCGTGACGTGATGGAACGCCTGATCGCCTATGGCGCAGCGGAGCGGGCCTGAGCCCGCCCCGCCTCGCGCACCGCTAGCGATTGTCCGGCTGGGCGCGCACCAGTTCCAGCCCACGCCGCGTAATGCGATAGGGACCGCCCTGTGAGGACGCCACCGCGCGCTTGGACTTGAGCTTGCGGAACAGGCGCGGGGTGACGCCGGGCATGGCCCAGCCTTCACGCGTGATCAGCTCCACATCAAGGATGCGGCCGGATGAGGTTTTGACGGCCTGCAAACGGCCGCCCTTGGCCAGCGCGTGCAATACGCGCTGTTCGTCTTTTGAAATATCCATGGGTCTGTCGGTCCCGAGGGTCCGCAGCCGGGCTGCAGACACAAGAAATCGGCGCTCACTGGTCACAGCGAGCGGGCTCTTTGAGGCCGCCTCACCCCGCAAATTGCGAGGAGAGGCCCTACCGGGTCTCGGACAGAGTGTTACTCATAAGCGGCCCGGATAGCACAAAAGCCCCGGGCCGCCTATGGTCAAAGGGTCACACCCGGGCGAGCGCCTGCTCGACCACGGCGTCGGCGGTGATGCCGAAATGCTCGTAAAGGGCTTCCGCCGGCGCCGAGGCGCCGAAGCCCTCCATCCCGACAAAGCCGCCCTGAAGACCAATCAGACCATCCCAGCCCCAGCGAATGGCCGCCTCGACCGCCACAACCGGCAGGTCCGGGTTCACGACCGACTTGCGATAGGCTGCATCCTGCTTGAGGAAGGTTTCAAGCGACGGCGCGGAGACGACGCGGGCGTTCACGCCCCTGGCCTTGAGCTTGTCCTGCGCTTCCAGCGCCAGGCCCAGCTCGGTGCCGGTGCCGATGAGGGTGATCTGCGCCTCGCCTTCGGCTTCGCGGATCACATAGGCGCCCTTGGCTGAGAGGTTCTCAGAGCCATCATCCTGACGCGCATGCGGCGCTTTCTGTCGCGACAGCACCAGAACCGTCGGGCCGTCCGTACGCTCGAGCGCGCATTTCCAGGCTTCCGCCGCCTCGACCGCATCGCCGGGACGGTAGACCGCCACATTCGGCATGGAGCGCAGAGCGGTGAGATGCTCGACCGGCTGGTGAGTCGGACCGTCTTCGCCCAGACCGATGGAATCGTGGGTAAAGACATAGATCACCGGCTGATTCATCAGCGCAGAGAGACGGATCGCGCCGCGGCAATAATCGGAGAACACCAGGAAGGTGCCCGAGTACGGACGCAGGCCGCCATGGAGCGCTAGGCCGTTCATGGCGGCCGCCATGCCGAATTCACGCACGCCATAATGGACGTAGGAACCGGAGAAATCGTCCGGCGTGATCGAGGCCATGCCCGGCGCGCGGGTATTGTTGGACCCGGTCAGGTCCGCCGAACCGCCAATGAGGCCCGGGAAGGCTTCCCAGAAGGCTTCAATCGCCTTGCCAGACGAGGCGCGGGTCGCGAGCGCCGGCTTGTCGGCGAGGGTTTTCTTGATGTGGGCGTCAAGCGCGTCGAGCGCGGCTTTCGGCGGCTGGCCGGAGATCTGCGCCTTGAACGCCTCGGCCTTGTCAGACGCCGCGAGACGGGCTTCCCAGGCCTCGCGGGTCTGGCCGCCCAGCTCGGCGGCGAAGCGCCAGCCCTCATAGATCTCATCGGGGATCACGAAGGGCTCATGGCTCCAGCCGAGCGCTTCGCGCGCGCCTTTGATCTCCTCGGCGCCCAGCGGCGCGCCATGGCTGCCGGCCGTGCCGGCTTTCGTTGGCGCGCCGAAGCCGATGGTGGTCTTGCAGGCGATCAGCACCGGCTTGTCAGACATCTTGGCGTCGTTGAGCGCCTTGTCGACGGCGGCGGCGTCATGGCCGTCCACTTCCATCGTGGTCCAGCCCGCGCTCTCAAAACGCTGGCGGTGATTGACCGTGTCAGACAGCGCCGTGTCGCCATCGATCTGGATCGAGTTGTCGTCCCACAGCACCACCAGCTTGTTGAGCTTGAGATGGCCGGCGATGGAGATGGCTTCCTGGCTGACGCCCTCCTGAAGGTCGCCATCCGACGCGATCACCCAGGTGCGGTGGTCCACCAGATCATCGCCGTAATGGGCGTTCATGATCCGCTCGCCCAGCGCCATGCCGACCGCGGTGGAGAGGCCCTGACCCAGCGGACCGGTGGTGGTCTCGATGCCCGGCGCATGGCCGAACTCGGGGTGGCCAGCAGTTTTTGAGCCCAGCTGACGGAAGTTCTTGAGCTCGTCCAGGCTCAGCGCGTCAACGCCGATCAGGTGCAGGATCGAATAGAGCAGCATGGAGCCATGGCCCGCAGACAGCACGAAGCGGTCGCGATCTGCCCACTCAGTGTCCTTGGGATCAAACTTGATGTGACGCGTCCACAGGACAGTCGCGGCGTCCGCCATGCCCATGGGCATGCCGGGGTGACCGGAATTGGCGGCCTCGACCGCGTCCATGGACAGGGCGCGGACAGCATTGGCGAGGGGCTGGATCCGGGCCGGATCAAGAGCGGGCTGGGTCATGTCGCAAGCCTTTTAAGAGCGCGGTGTGCGAGGGGCGTATCCGGAATGTGTTTACACAGCCCTGAAGACGATCAATCAAGGCCCAATCTGTGCGTCAGGTCACGCGCGGGCCCGTCAAACCCGGCCATGTCGCCGGAAAGGATCGAACGGGCAAGGCTTTTGCCCAGTTCAACACCCCATTGGTCAAACGGATTGAGCCCGTAGAACAACGCCTCAACGAACACCTTGTGCTCATGAAGCGCCAGAAGCGCGCCCAGCGTTTCAGGGCTGAGCGTTTCCATCACGAACGTGGCGCTGGCCCGGCCGCCTTTAATCGCGGTATGCGCAGCAAGCTCCCCCTCGCCTGTGCGGCCCTG
>MDSZ01171915.1_pt1 | contig 41583 bp, 41 predicted proteins | sample 811201 | NCBI WGS metagenome assembly MDSZ01 (sample SAMN05326647, study PRJNA326480) | marine metagenome | isolation source: seawater | place: Indian Ocean: North | collected 2010 | reverse complement strand
TGGCCATCGGGCCCTCTCGGACGCCTCGGAGGGCATCGCGACGTGCACGAGGTCGCACCCGCTCCTGGCTGCGGCCATTCCGGCCAGAATGGGTGCGCCGTGGTATGGTCCGCCCCCGATAACCAGGACTCGTCCCCTGTCCCCCTTCCTCGCCTCGATGCCGATCGGGGGGAGCCTAGTAGCGTCGCCGATCCCGCAGTCCTGGACCTCTTCGGGCCATGGGAGGTCGAAGACGATGATCTCGCCACATTCCTCCGAGCCCATCCCGGCCTTGGTAGAGTGGAACGTGATCGTCCTGTCCGCAACGAGGCAGTCCGGGCCACCTAGTCCGGAGGGAATGTCGCAGGCCAGGACAGGGGCCCCCAAGGACCCCGCCCATTCCGCTATCTCGGAAATGGGTGGCCTTAGGGCCGAACCCGGTCCCGAGCCGCCGGCCCCCAGTAGGCAGTCCACGACGAGCCCCCATTCCCCATCTGGGACGGATGGCCAGACGTGAGCGCCCAGGCGCTCCTCAGCAGCTTTCCTGAAGGAGGCAGCGGCCCCTGACTTGGAGTGCGGGTGACTGGCGACAACGGTGTTGATTGATCCCGATAGAGCCTCGGAGCATGACGCTGCGAACCCGTCGCCTCCGTTGTTACCAGGGCCGCACAGGAACAGGACCGGCTTCCCACCCGCCATTCTGGCAGCAGCCTCAGCCAGGCCATCCCCGGCTGCCCGCATTAGCTCGGACTCTTCTATGCCCATGCTGGAGGCGTTGGCATCGAAGACGGATACCTCGGACCAGTGCATCACCCACCTAGAGCGCGACTCCATGGCCACCAACGTACCTAGGCGATCTCCGCGTCTATGGCTTTCTTCCCGCCCTTGGGCTTCTCAGGCGGGTAGGGCATTTCCGGCGGCTCCTCGCCGGCGATCAGCACGAACGGGTCGTCCCCGCCCGGTAGCATGTCGATTGGGACGTCTGCCCCCTCGGGGACGTTTCTGAAGACTGGCCTCGAGATCAGAAGCCTGTTGAAGCCGACGAATAGCGAGGCGGTGACGCCCCAGAAAAGGAGGATGATGGAGATGCCATGTGGGTTGGCCGGGTTCCACGGGTCCTCGACGTTGGCGAGCAGGTCTGCGAAGTAGGAAAGCATCAGCACTGCGAACATCAGGGGGAAGCCGAGGTACATCACGATGTCCCACCACCTCCCGATCCACCAGTCGTTGTCCCCGGTGTTGATGAAGTCGTCACGGAAGGAAGAGACCCCGTGGTCGAGGTAGTCGGTAAGGCTGAATCCCTCGATGTCGTTCTCGAACTGCCAGTCCCTGTACCTCGACCAGCCGTAGTTCCATATGGTGTAAGCCATGAAGAGGCCGCTGAACATTAGGCCGTATCCCCAGATGTGGTCCTGGACCTCCAGGAACTGCGGGAAGAGGACTCCGGTGCTCGGGTCCATCTTGATCCACAGGGCGGCGCTGGGAAGGCCGAAGAGGAAGATGGCCAGCCCGGTTAGCGCGACCGACTTGGATCGGTCGAACCCGTGGTCCACGAAGTTCCTGACGCATAGCTCGACGGTTGAGATCATCGAGGTAAGCGCAGCGAAAGAAAGGGCCAGGAAGAACACAGCCACCATGCCAAGCTGCACGAGCGGGCCACCTGGGGCCTGGGCGAAGACCTCCGGGAGTACCAGGAACGTGATCGCCGAGCTCCCTCCGCTAACTGCTCCGAGCGGGTCTGCGGAGACCGAGAACACAGCCATCATGACGGTCAGTCCGGCTATGATGCTGATGCTGTTGTTTGCCAGGCACATCGTAGCCGCGTTCAGCGTCGTGTCCTCGTCCTTCCTCATGTAAACCGAGTAGGTGATCGCCATCCCCATCCCCGCCGAGCATGACCACGCGGACTGGGACAGGCCGTTGATCCACGTCTCCGGCTGCACCAGGTACTCCGGCTGGATGCTGAACATGTAGATGAAGCCGTCCAGCGATCCGTCCTTCACGTCCATTACGAAGGAAAGGAAGAGTGCTGTGAAAAGCAGCACGAATAGTGAGGTCATCAGGGTGACGTTCGCCTTCTCTATCGCCTTGGCGCCACCCCAGATGGCAGCAAGGGTGATCAGAACCGTGATCCACTGGAAGAAGATGACCTGCATGGGAGACTCGAGGAAGTTGTTCCAGACCTCTATCGTGTCCACCCCCTCGGACAGCCCCCCTCTGATCGCAATCTGGAAGTAGTTCAGGCACCAACCGGTCACAACCGCGTAGTAGAACCCTATCGCCACGTTGATCCATGCCGTCCAGAGCCCCATCCATGCGAACCTGCGCCCCGCGAAAATGCGGAACGTGCCGACCGTACCAACCCTGCTTCTCTTGCCGAGGGCGAATTCGGCGATGATGAGCGGGACCGACCACAGGAAAAGGAAGATGAGCCAGGGTATCAGGAAGGAGCCGCCCCCGTTGGCACCGACCATCCTCGGGAACCTCCAGATGTTTCCCGTGCCGATTGCGGCCCCGATGGTGGCGAAGATGAGGCCGAGCCTCCCGCTGAACTGGTCGCTTGAGGACTCGGGCTGAGAATCCATTCTACTTGCCCCGACCTTCTCCAATCGCTTCCGAGGGTGGATCCTCCTCGGGAGGCATTCCCAGGATCCTGTCATCGTCCGAGAACATCTCCCTGAGGGAGAATCCCAGACCCCCCCAGACGAAGCTGGCGATTACCAGGAACATCAGGATGCTCAGAATCGCGTCCCCGAACCCTGCTCTGTAGGGTATTGAGAGCTCGTAGTAGTTGCCACCGTCCTCGACGGTGGGGTATGTGAACGGGAATGCGCCGTTGGTGGTGCCGAGCATCGCCTTGTACTGGATCTTCCCCACCGATGTGTCTGGCAACGGGACGTTGCTCACAAGCCGGGTTCCGTTAGAGCCATCCAGCAGAGGGCAGTCCTGGAAGGTCTCGTTGAAACCGGACCTCTCCCATGGAACTTCCACCCAATCCGTCGGGCCGAAGTCGTTCTGCTGCCTAGTGGGCTCCACGAAGCGCCACATGAGGTGGGTCATCTCCTCATCCGGGCTGAAGGGGAACGCCGGATCCAGGCAGAGACCTATCGGGATTTCTCCGTCGGATGGGACTTCGACGTCGGTCGGAGTCTCCAGCCACTGAGTGGATGTAGTGTTCTCAATCCCGACTATGGCCCTGTACATGGGGTCGTCAGCCATCTCCACCATGTAGAATGGGACTCCAAGGTTCCTCACTGCGATGTGTGCGATGTCCTCAGGGTACTCGTGGAACGCGTTTCCAATCTCGATCGTGTAGCAGTAAGAGTTGTGCACACCGTAGTGCCAGTCGCAGAAGTCGCCCGTGGTGGGGTATAGCTCAGAGGACTGCATAGGTGCGTAATCGGTCATCTGCCCCATTACCTGTCCGTGGTACACCAGGTACTCGTCGTCGGGGGAGTAGCAGTTTGTGCAGTGGCCCCATGGCCAGAGGACGAGTTCCGAGAAAGAGTGCCATGTGAGTGTGGACTTGAAGTCCGAGGCCCCGTTCAAGTCGTCGTCGTTCATCTCCGTCAAGTCTTGGATGAACTTGGTCTCAGGCTCGGTGTTGCCGCCGAGCCAGTCCTCATCGGTCTGGCCGTCCGCATCGTCGTCCTTTCCATCGACATGGTCCTCGTTCACTAGTCCGTCGTCGTCGTTGTCCTCGTAGTTCACTGGGCCGTTGTATACGTCGTTGTTTGGGCCATCTGCGTAGCAGAAGCCTGGGAACAGGGGGCCTGTCGCCCCCAGAGGGGCCCCCCACTCGAACTGATAGTTCCGATTCAGGTCCACCCCATCGCACCCCTCGTCGACGGACTCGTCGATGTCGGGGATCGGGGTGACTCCCGTGTGGGTGTTGTCACGCAGGTTTTTCCTCCATCCACTCTGGTAGCAGTTCTCCCATGCTGTCACTCCGCAGAATTCCTCCATGTCGTACCTGACCCCATCAACGTTCAGAATAGGGATGAGGTATATCTCCCTGGTATTTACCATGTCAGTGATGAACTGCTCGCTGAAGTCCTCGTCGACGCCCAGGTCACCCGGGCCGCAAGGATTGCCATCTCCATTGCTGTCTTGGAAGGACGAGTTCAGCATCAAGCAGTCTCCGTCGTTGTCCACTCCGTCCCAGCCGTCTTCGTCGATCAGCCCGTCCCCGTCGTTGTCTACCCCGGCCTTTCCGTAGTAGAAGGCTACTGTCTCAAGGAAGAACATCGGGACCTCGAATGACATCCACTCCCTGGCATGGTGGTTTCCTACCAGCATCACGTCAGGTCGGTCTACGTAGTTCCCATCGTCGCCAATGAAGTCGTTGTATGCCCCTCCTTGAACGTTCCCGGTGATCTTCATCCATGGGCTTGGATGGTTGTAGTACCATCCCTCGTACTCGTCGGAAGTCATTTCGTCCCCCCTGGCGTTGATCCCGCCCAGTAGGCCTTCGTGGAACTGAAGGAACTCCGGATAGTAAGCGGCTAGAGTCTGCATCCTTTGCTTCAGAGAGAAGTAATCATGGTAAGACCTGAATTGGAGTTGGTCAGAGTCGCCATGCGGCCCCCATGGGAAAACCTGATTGGCATAATCGGCCGACCAAATGTCCTCAGGGGAGGCCCCGGTGCTATCTTCCTGCGCTTCGGTGGTGGGGGCGATAGCAACCGGGGAGATGAGGCTGAGTAGGAGAGGCAGCAGCATTGCTGCTACTGGGGCACCGGGATTGGAGTCAGTGTCTCTCTCGAGCCGGGTTCGGGCTTGTCCGAGCATGCTATCGTTTTGCCGGGTCATTCATCCGTATTGAAACGCACGGAGAGCGGTCCGGAGGACCGGTTTTCTTTTTGGGGGGTGGTGATGCCGGAAAATCATGACAATTGCAAGCGAATTAGGCAATAGCCTATCTGGAGATGACGCAATCTACGGATTCTCAACGAACGGAATAGGATTTTTGGTGTTACTCACGATAGTTAGCGTAACTGCGGGACTGACTTCTCGGAAGTTGCTATTTCCAAGAATTATGGACCTTTTCTCGAAGACAGAGAGGATAGACGGCAGGACGCTGTTCGCACCAAGGTCACTAGGGTGGATGATTGGGCTTCTAGTGATGTGGCAGTCGATTGATTGGGTCCTAGAAAACGTACATTCGGCCGAGGGGGAGCATATCTGGAGATCGGGGTGGATGGAAATTATTTCCCAGTTTTCTAGGGCAGGTTTCGTAATTCTGATGCTCGTTGCTGCCTACAGATTAGTCGATTATCTGGATGCATTCATTGTGGTCGAGGGAGACAACATGGCTGCTAGGAGATCGTTGGCAAGCGTCGCGGAAGCGATAGGAAGGCTAGCTGTTGTGATAGTAGGAGTCTTCGTCTTGGCGGGCCTATTTGGCTTGAATCTCAATGGCCTGATTGCTGGTCTGGGGATCACGGGACTGGCGCTAGCACTTGCGGCGAAGGACTCGGTTGCCAATATTTTCGGTGCGATTTCGATAATCATTGATCAACCATTCAATGTTGGAGATTGGATTATCGTGGATGGAGTAGAAGGAGAAGTGATCACAATTGGTTTGAGGACGACGATGATTAGGACCAGCAACGACACCATAGTCACTATGCCTAATTCCAATATTACGAATTCGGCTGTTGAGAACTTCACCATGAGGAGATTCAGAAGGATCAGGCCGACTTTCGAATTCGAGGAGGACAGTGATGAGGGTGCGCTGAAGAAGTTCTGTGAGACCCTTTGCGAGCAGGTTCTGGCTGATCCGAGGACGACAAAAGCGGAGGACTCTTGGGTTAGGATCACGAACAGCCTGCCCTCCAAGATCACTGTTTCATGCAATTTCTACTGCCAGTCAAGCGCAAAGATTCAGAGAGAGCTCACGGAGGACATTCTCCTAATGGGAAGGGCAATAGGTTCTGATTGCAGCCTGAGTTTCCACGAGCCCAGGCAAAGACGCCAACTATAGGGGGGCTGCTCTATGGCCACGTTGATACTAATTCGGCATGGACAATCTGTTTGGAATGCAGCCAACCGGTTCACTGGTTGGACTGACGTCGATCTTTCCGAGAAGGGGGTAGAGGAGGCCGAGCAGGCTGGAAAGGACCTTAGGGAATACAGGATCGATGTTGTCCATACTAGCGACCTGATCAGAGCCCAGAGGACTGCGGAGATCATCATGAGCCTGAACGAGGATTCCGAGGGTGCCATTACCAAGTTCGACTGGAGGTTGAACGAGAGGAATTACGGTTCGTTGCAAGGGCTCAACAAAGCGGAGACGGCGGAAAGGCACGGGGCTGAGCAGGTCCACATCTGGAGGAGGTCCTTCGATGTGGCACCTCCAGAAGGTGAGAGCCTTGAGATGACTGCTGAGAGGACCATTCCCTATTTCGAAGATGAGGTAATGAGTGATCTGAGAGATGGGAAGAACGTGCTCGTCTCGGCTCATGGAAACTCCCTACGTTCAATTGTTATGCACATCGAGGGAATCAGCAAGGATTCAATCGTCTCACTAGAGATTCCAACTGGAGTTCCCATGCACTACCTTTTCGATGGAAGCAAAATCAAACGGATCGAGTGAAAGGTACCTCCGGGGGAGGCGAGAGCCCACGATAGTACCTGAGCAGAAGTGCGCTCACTATTATCGAAGCGATTGGGGTTTGGATTTCCTCAATAGTCGGTGGGAAGGTGTTGATCAGAGATGTCACTCCGAAGAATCCAGCCATAATGGATAGTGCCCCGAAGGTCCTGTTGTTGAACATCCTCTTCTGGTAACTTGGAACGTAGCCTATCAGGGTAGTAGCGGGTTGGGGAGCTCCCGACTGGTGGGAGACTGCCTCAATCACATCTAGCAGGCACTGCTCGTACTCCCAGATTGCTAGCCCGCCCCTGTGCGAGTAGAAGACGTTGCTAGAGCACCACTTTTCTGGGGCCGTTCTCTTCCAGCCCTCGATAACAGCTGACCTCAGTGCAACGACGTCCAATTCACTTCCAGTTTCATGGTAAAGCCTGGAAAGGTCGTGAACGAGCGAGGCCAGGTCCCTGATTGCAGGGAATTCACAATCAGGTGGGAAGAGGGAGTCGCTTAGCCTTGGTCTGCCAATCCTGATTGCCCCCCCGATAAAGTCCTGGAACCTTACATCTCCGATAGTGAGCACGCACTCTGAGTCTCTGGAATGGGGGACCCTCCAAACCGAGTGGGATCTCAGCGTCTCCTCAATTCCCGCAATCCTCTCGTTCCACCTTTTTGGATCTGGAGGAGTGATCCTTGAAGATTCGACTTTGCTGTGGTATCTCCCCAATATTTCCCCGCAATCCGTTAGAATTTCGATTGCTGAACCTTGGTCTCCGGATTCCAATGACTCGCCCAAGTCAACATTGGCGCCCCCTCCGGTATGGCCCTCCCTCCACATGATGATCATGTCGGCTCCATTCCAAGTGTATCCTCCGCATGGAACGTGGCATGATCCTTCACATGTCTTTGCCCTCTTCCTGATTTTACCGTCCGAACCCCATGGAAGAAACTCCGCTATCCAGTTTGATTCGCCCCCCAATACTGCAATGGGCCCCCTTTCGTCATCAGAGATTGATACGGTTTCCACCTTCTCATTTTCGGGTAGGTCCCCCCACCCCTTCAGGCCTGATACCAGTTCTTCCCAATTCGAAAGGTCCTCAAGGCTAGATGGCTCAATCAACTTGCAAGACATTCCTATCCCAGCGTAAGAGAATGTCTCGAAACCGACCGGAGAAGGATCGCTATTCTCAGTCCGAGACATGGCCGCAGGCCTCCATTCTCCATTCAACGCAGGCATTCTTCTCACCCACAGGAGAAGGTTCATGGCTTCATTGAATCGGTCTGCGAAGGCTTGAACCATAGTGGCCCGAGCGACGGAATGTGGAACAGATGGATTCGGGGCTCCCCATTGCCGTTGACATGGATGGAACCCTGATACTCACTGACATGAGTTGGGTCAGCATCAAGAGGGTTGTGCTTAGGAGGCCCTGGGTAATTCCAGGGATGTTGGCCAAGGAGTTTTCAGGAAGGAGGGCCCAATGGAAGAGGGACCTGGCCGAGAGGCTGGTTTTCGATCCCGGCGAACTTAGTTACCACGAGGAGTTCCTAGACTGGCTCGTCGGAGAGCATGCAAAGGGCAGAGTATTGGTTCTAGCTACTGCATCTGATAGGGTAATAGCTGAGCAGGTTGCAGGACATGTGGGGATTTTCTCTGACGTTTTGGCGTCGGATTCGGATTTCAACCTGAGAGGGGAAAAGAAGGCAGAGGCACTTGTTTCCAGATTTGGGAGCAGGGGTTTCGCATACGCGGGAAACAGTAGACACGACCTGCCTGTCTGGGAGCACTCGGGAGAGGTAATCGTAGTGAACCCGGATAGGGGTCTGCTTGACAAGGTGGGAGATTCTGCGGACATAATTTTCGAATAGGATTTTTCTGGTAGTTGTCTTAACGGTTGGATGACCCGGGGTGCCCATGGCAAGGCGTAGGGGGGTCCTAGGGAGGAGGATAGACGGTTTTGCCAAGTGGTTGCTCCGGTTCAGGCTAGTGTCTGGGATTGCTAGGGTGATTTCGAACTCCCGATTGGCTTGGAGTTTCGTCTCTAGGGTAGACAGAGTGAGAGCACGTAGAAAACGTGACAGGGTTTCGAAGAGCGATTTGCCAGAGCACATTTCCATAATCATGGATGGAAATAGGAGGTTCGCCTGGAACAAGAGTCTTGGAACCGAAGTTGGCCATCGACAAGGCAAGGAGAAGCTGAAAGAAGTGATGGACTGGATCCTAGACCTTGATATCCCTTTCCTGACCGTATACGCACTTTCAACAGAGAATATCTCTACGAGAGACGATGAGGAGCTGGAGTCCCTCTATGATCTGTATGTTACTGGTCTGAACGAGATTTCTGAGGACAAGAGGATTCACTCCAAGGAAGTCAAGGTCAGGGCAGCAGGGAGGATTGAGCAACTCCCAGAGAGGGTAAGGGAAGCAATCTCAAATGCCGAGAAGAAGACTGAGGGGTATTCGAACTTCACCTTCACGGTTTGCCTTGCATATGGAGGGAGGGAGGAGATAGTGGATGCTGTAAAGGAAATCGCTTCTGACCACGCATCTGGAAAGATCTCCCTAGATGGAATCGATACAAATGAAATCTCAAATCGGCTCTATGACTCAGATATTCCCGATCCGGATCTCGTAATCAGAACAAGCGGCGAAGAGAGGGTCTCAAATTTCCTCCTTTGGCAGATTGCTTATTCTGAGCTCTATTTCACTGATGTCCACTGGCCATCTTTCTCCAAGGCGGATCTTTACGATGCTATTGAGACGTACCAGTTGAGGAGGCGGAGATATGGAAGATGACGGTTTTCGTAATCCTTCGTTGACAGTGGATGCAATCGCACTTCGAGGAAAGTCCGATGACACTGAATTACTCCTTATCAGGAGAGGATCGGAACCCTGGAAGGGCAGATTGGCATTCCCAGGAGGTTTCGTCGAGTATGGTGAAGAGCCCGAAGAGGCAGTACTGAGAGAGTTATTGGAGGAGACTGGAGTTGTGGGCACCGGACCTGAGTTATTCGCTGTACGGGGAGATCCGGATCGCGACCCTAGAAGACACATAGTCTCGATATTCTACTTGGTGGACGTGGATGAAAGTGCTGTCCCTATTGCCGGAGACGACGCTTCAGAAGCAGAATGGGTGAAAATTAAGGAAATTACGGCCGAAAATGTGGCTGGTGATCACATCAAGGTAATCGAGCAACTTCGCAAGTAACCCTATACCAAGAATCTCCTCGCACCTCCATGAGCAGGAAATTGAAGATTGACACAGGAGGTACAAAGTTGGGGCCCTACAGCCCTGGAATAAATGTCAAGGACCACATCTGGCTTTCCGGCCAAATAGATGTTGACGCCGGTGACGATGTTGAGTCGCAAACAAGGGGCACTTTGGCAAAGATAGACGACCTTCTTGCTGCTGCAAACAGCTCCAAGGCCGATCTGGTTAAGGTCACAGTACTGATGACTGACATAGACTTCTATTCGACGATAAATGAGGTCTACTCTGAGTGGCTCGGGGACACGATGCCCCCATCGAGGGCGGCCTACGAAATCAGCAGATTGCCCGGAGGGGCCCTAGTGGAGATTGTTTGTGAGGCCTTCAGAAACTCTGGAGAGTACAGGACCGATCTTCCTGCTGAACTAGAGGAGGCACTAGTATAGTGAAATCAGTTGACGACATTATTGTGAAGAGGTTCGAAGAACCCGATGAAATCAGAACTTTCGAGAAGGGGAAATTCGAGATTGTGCATTTCGAAGGAATGACGATCGGCAGGGCAACGTACTACCCTGGTTGGAAATGGTCAGTCGACGTATCCCCCATTTCCGGGACCGATTTCTGCGAGGTGGAACATCTTGGAATGGTGGTTTCTGGAGTTGCCACCTGTGCATTCAGAGATGGCGAGGTTCACGAGTTAAGGGCTGGTGATCTGTTCTATGTTGGACCTCAGCCTCACGATAGTTGGGTGGTTGGGGATGAAGACTATGTTTCGCTGCACTTCCATGGTGCTGAGAAGTATGCGAAGTGAAGAATCCAAACCACGAAGATTAGGTAGTGCCTGCAATGCAGACGACCCATGACCGTGTTCAAAGCTTACGACATAAGGGGGATTGCTGGAAAGGAATTGGACGCAGAATTTTCCGAGAGGCTTGGTAAGGCGATTGCAACCCACTTAGATGCAAAATGCATTTCATTAGTGAGAGATATCCGAGACTCTAGTCCTGATTATCACGAGGCCTTCGTGAAAGGTGTACTGTCCACAGGTGCTGATGTGCTTGATCTGGGGATTTCCACAACCGGAGTGCTATACAGATCTACTGTTGACCTCCCTGTTGATGTGGCTGTGGCGATAACAGCCAGTCACAACCCTCCCGAATACAACGGGTTCAAGATTTGCCAAGGTAAGATGCCGCTAGGAGGATCCGAGCTACAAGATATTAGGAAGACTTTCGAATCTGGGATCTTCAAGACTGGCGAAGGAACCTGTGAAGTAAAGACCGACTACGAGGATTTCTATGTCGAAAAGATAGTCGAAAGCGTTGGGAGGCCCTCTAGGGACATCAGAGTAGTTCTTGATTGTGGAAATGCCGTTCCTGGACCTTTGGCTGTTAGGACTCTTGAGAGCCTAGGAGTGGATGTCGTTCCGATATTTTGCGACTGGGACAATAGCTTCCCGAATCACCCTCCTGATCCAACACGCCAGAAGAACATGGCGGATTTGGGGAAGGCCGTAGTCGAGCATGGCGCAGAGTTTGGGATAGGGATGGACGGAGACGGAGATAGACTAGGCGTTGTTGATGAGAATGGGAGTTTCATCCATCCGGATAGGCTGATGGGAGTCTTCGTTAAGGACGTTCTAGAGGGACTTAATGAAGAGGCAACTGAGGAAGAGAGGACCATCTTCTACGATGTCAAGTGTAGCATGGCACTCGAAGAAGCCATCCGAAGTTCTGGAGGCTTTCCCCGAATGGTTAGGACTGGGCACACTTTCATGAAGATGGAACTGAGAAGAAATCCAGAGAGCCCGATGGCCGGAGAGATGTCGGGTCACTTCTTCATGAACGATCACTGGGACGGTTTCGATGATGCAATATACAACGCTGCTAGGCTCTTGGAGATCATTGGCAGGGAGCCTTCCCCCGAGCAGGGTGGACCTAGGTTCTCAGAGTGGTTCTCATTCATGCCCCATTACCCCACTACAGAAGAAGGGAAGGTCCCATTGGTGGGCGAAAGAGAAGAAGTGATGTCTGCAGTTCTGGATGCATTCTCCGATAAGGAGTTCTCAAGTGTTGATGGCATCAGGGTCCGTTATGACGATGGATGGTATCTTTGCCGGCCGAGTAACACCGAACCGATCCTTGTAATGAGGGCAGAGGGTCGGACCGATGATGCATTGGAGTCCATACTATCGGACGTCAATTCCCGAATCGGTCACATCATGGATCTAAGTGCCCTGAAATAGTTCCCATCGAGTCTCAAGAGGACAATGATCCATAGCACCAATTCGCTTATTCCAACCTCTGCTGTGCCTATTACCGCCGCCACTGTAGCTTAGCCTGGTAGAGCGTCTGATTCGTAATCAGAAGGCCGGGAGTTCGAATCTCCCCAGTGGCTCCATCACCTAGCTAAGCCCAGTTTGGGGAGCATGTCGGCGAACTTTTCGTGGGATTCCTTCAGGGAGGCAATCACAGGCATGGGATCTCCAGATAGGAAGCTCATGGTAGATCCTCCACCGGTGCTGTTGTGGGTAACTTGGTCGGACACCCCCCTGCTGTTCACGAGGGCACTGGTGTGTCCACCGCCAATTATTGTCATTGCATCCGTCTCTACACACATGTTGAGAATCTCTATTGTCCCGAAAGCGAACTCAGGAAGTTCGAAGTAAGAAGCTGGGCCGTTCCATAGTATGCAACTGGATTCCTGGACAATTGGCCTCAATGCCCTAAGAGTCTCCAATCCGACATCGTAAATCGGATCTTCAGCAGGAAGATCTGCGAGAGAAATAGGTACCCTCCTACCTTCCCTTTCCACTGCTATGTCAACTGGAAGGATTATGCTTCGTGAGTGGTCAGAGACAATCTCACTCCCCATCTCCCACGCAGTTTCAAAATCTCCTCCCAGAGTTGACCTGATGAATTCCTTATTCCTCTCCCCTATGTCATTCCCTGAAATCCAAAGCATCAGGTTTCCAGTAACACCAACAAATGCAATTCTGTCTACCTTTCCCTTGTTGAATAAATTCTGAGCGACACGGACCGAATCATCACATTTCGCACCACCGAGAATTGCAAGATATGGCCTTGGTGGATCGTTCAGCGCTAGCCTTAGGCTACTGATTTCGCTCTCCATCAAAGATCCGGCTATGCAAGGGATTGATGTCGTGAATCCTGTAAGAGTTGGCGACCTTCGGTGGGCAGCAGCGAAAGCGTCTGTGACGTAGGCATCTGACAACTCGGATAATCTTGAGACGATTTCTGTTGATTCGGTCATCTCGTTAGAACTGTACTTCGTCCCATACTCCTCATGATTTTTGCGAACATTGTCTAGGAAAATTATCTCCCCGTCAGACAAGTTACTGATTTCTTCCATTGCTTCTTCCCCGCATAAGTCTGGGACGAATCTGATTGGCAATCCTAGAATTTCGGACAGCCTCTCGCAGTGTGGCTCAGTACTAGTGAAGTCGGATTTCCCTGGCCTAGACTGGTGAGATAGCAAAACAACTCTAGATTCCCTTAGTTGCATTACAGTCTCAACTACTGCCCTGAGTCTTCCGTCATCGAGAAGATTTCCTGTGGATGGCTCCATAGGCGAGTTTGCGTCTATTCTGTATAGAACCGTGCGTCCTCGCAGATCGACTTCGTCGAGGGAAAGGACCCCTTCCACGATACGGCCAGACGGAGGATGGCTTTGGCCATTGTGGGTACAGTTCTGGAGTCATAACACCCAAAATGCCTTTCTGTAATGGCAATGCGAGGCCAATTGTGGAATGGGATTCCTCGTTGCTCTCTGGCCCTGATGGAGAGGACTGGAGGGTCCCAGTAAACGAGCTTGAGAGCAGGCAATCAATCCTTGCAAAGAGTCTAGCAGCCGAGGGAATCGAGTCCGTCTATATCGAGGACCCAGTAGACTTGTACTGGTTAACAGGCGGGCGTCAGAATTCAGCACTTCTCCTGGGATCAGAGGGTTCCGGAATTCAAACGCTCCATTGGGTCAGGAAATCTTTGAAGAGAGCAGTTTTCGAAGGAGGAGGAGATGACTGCCCACATCATGTTGAGGAGCACCCGCGGATGGCAGACCTTGGCAGGAGGCTAGCGAAGGCTGGATGCAGCAAAGTTCCGGCAATGCAAGAAGGAAGGGTTCCACGGAGCCGATGCAGTTTCATTGAGCAGAAGATGAAGAGTCTCGATGGTGAGTCTTCGGACTGCACTGGTGTTCTACACAATATTAGGGAAAACAAGTCTGACTGGGAGATTTCCATGATTCGGAAAAGCGGAGAAATCAACATGGCGATGTTCGAGAAAATCCGCGAAAAGGGAGGATTGGGGATAAGTGAATTGGAACTAGCCGGTGCTGCAGAGGATGTAAGCAGATCTTCCGGTTTCGGAGGTCGGATCAGAATGAGGAAGTGGCCTATGGACTGTGACAGGGTGGTTATCGCAGCCGGGAGGTCCGGTGGGGTTCCCTCTTACTTCGATGCAGCTTTGGGTGGGACTGGAAGCAGCCCTATCTCACCCCTGGGAGCTGGTTTCTCGAAAGTGAAAGAAGGGGAGCCGGTTCTTGTCGATATTGTTCACGTGCACCGAGGATATGTTTCTGACTGTACAAGGATGTTCAGTTCAGGTCGACTTTCTGGAGAATGGAAGAGTAGGCTCGAAGATATGGCTGAGATTGGTTCTTTAGTCAGAGAAAGCCTAGGAAGAGGAGAAGAATGCTCCGAGGCATGGATGAAGGGGTATAGTGTCGCTGATGAGATGGGCCATGGAGGAAATCTGATGGGTTCCCCGCCTGATCAAGCAAGGTTCCTAGGGCATTCAGTGGGGCTTGAGCTGGATGAGACTCCAGTGGTAGCTGAAGGGTTCGATAGGCCATTGGGATTAGGAGGGATAATGGCCATCGAGCCCAAGGTGGTCTATGAAGAAGGAGCGATTGGAATCGAAGACACATGGACCAGAAGTTCAGAGGGAATGAGTTGCCTTACTGCTGGAGATGAGTTTCCCTATTACACCGAGTGGTAGTATCATGAGCAGTGGTCCGAAATTGACGCATAGGAATGTGGCCAGAGTACTCAGAAAGAGGAATGACCCCCATGGGATGCCGATTATTGACCCTTCAATTCTCAGGGGCGTCGAGATCGACCAATCGGGTATTGTTGAGCTCTGGATCAAACCCAGAAACCCCCATTGTCCGTGTTGCTTGGATGACTTGATCGAACTTAGGGACCTGGTAAATAGCCAGAAAGGTGTTCTCGCCTGTCACATCGAAGTTGTGGGGGTACCTCAATCAGAGAGATGGACTGCAGCTGTGAACGAGTAATCATTTAGACAAGTCTAGCTACTATTTCTCCTATTCTGAACTTCCTTCAATTTCTCGCTAATCCTCGTGTATAGCCACCAAATCATAACTGAGAGGCCAAAGGCTGAGATTATGAAAGAAAGAAGGAATTGGCGGTCTGTCCAGTATGTCACAATATCGCCTACAATGGTGGAATCACGTCGATGTCACAGTCACTACTTGGATTGATGCAGCATGTCAGAATTCCCCCCTCTTCAATCAGATGCTCGTCCAATCCTGGAGGAATCGGGTCTGGCATCTCTACATCTCCATCGATTAGTCTGACCAGACATGTCCCGCAGTTTCCTGAAGTGCAATTAGTGGGAATGGTTATTCCTGCGAGATGGGCAATCTCGACCAAAGTGGAATCCGGTTTAGCCTGAGCGGATCCGATGGTTTTCTGTCCGCGAAAGAATCTGACTAAAGGTAGTGTATCGGGCATCCGGATTTCACCGGTCCTCCCACCTGGTCCATCTCCCAGTTTGTTTATTGAACCTCAAACCGGCCTTCTTCATCCACTTATTGAATTTGGTAGCTCCAGCTCCTGTGGCAATTATGAACTCCTCCCTGTCTTCCTGGGCCTGGATGTAACCCTTTGCTGCTATAGTTTGGTCAATCCACTCATCGATGCTCATTAGCACACCAGTAAGAGTGCTTGACTCGAGAGCCGCTTCTAGCTCCTCAGCAGAAGCCCCAGCAGACTCCAAGTCCCTCTTCATCAGGTCCGTGATGGAACTGTCCTTGTGCTTTCTAGGTGGCTTGATGACTGGCATCATAGGCTTAATCTTTGGATCTATCTTTATTCTGGATCCATTGTGTAGTCTTCCCTCAACTGCCTGTGCCATAGGAGCATGGAACTCCTCCTCACAGTCCCAACAGATGAATGAGAAATCCGATGTGCCTTCCATAATGTTGCTTCCACGGGGATCCATTTCCTCGTTGCAATGCGGACAGGCGTGTAGGCAAAGAACCGGTGCGATCTTCCTCCTGAAGTCAACTATGTCCTGCGGTGTTCCAGAGATCTCCAGCATTTCATGGTCTCTGGCAGCCTCTAGGCCTCTAGTCTCTAATTGGTCTCTAAGCTTGGATCGCTGCTCGTCCTTGGATTCGTCATCCAATGTGTTCTCCAATTTGACAATTAGTTCGATTGTCTTTCCGAGCCTGTTCATGACTAGTTTCTTGTTCCTAAATGACTCCACCCTGGCCAGCCTCAATTGCTCCTTCTTCTCTTGGAGTTCGGCGAAGATGTCCTTCTGCTCTCGCTTGAAGCGAGTTTCCTCAATCTTGTCTACCTTCTTGGTATCGTCCGAAAGTACGTCTGCAAGGAACCTTTGCCTACTAGATGACCGTGGTCCCGACTTCACCGCATCAAGAACAGAATTTGCAACCTCCTTCTTGATTCCATAATTGTTGATTAAAGTCTCAGCATCTAACTTCTTCAGATCTCCGATCTTTATTCCGCCGTCTGCAAGAATCTGGGCAGTAGTCTCATCTATCCCCCTTCTTAGAAGGGCTAGATAAGTGTCCTTCTTTGCCATAAAATCCCATCCACTAGCCTGGGCCTATTCCCGCCCCGGCCTAGTCCGTCCGAGGGGGGGTGCCTCTTTCAATTCGATGTCGAACGGCATCACTTTGCTATATTGAGGATAGGGCTTTGGTAAATGCAATCCATTCAATTGGTTCCAAATTCTCTGGCCTAAGATTCTCCCAACCCTCTCTAAGGTTATCACCACCCGACTCAAGAAGTTTTGAGACTGAGGAGCGCCACCTATCTCGATGCCAACCAGAAACACGTGAGATCCGCGATGGACAGTTGGAGAGCAGCGTTCTAATCTTCCTCCTTCTATTCGTAAAGCAGTGTCTAGTAATTATTCTGAATAGCTGTTTGTTTGTTCCAACTACTTCAGGCCTAGTTTGTGGTTTGAGCGCTACTAGTCTCGAATGGACTCGAGGAGATGGGCTAAAAGAGTTCGGAGGAACCCTCCTATCCAAGATAACATCGAAATCCAGCCATAGGTTCAGTCCCAATGGCCCAACGTCGTAAGGAGGTGTTGACATAGCCATCCTGTGCGCGAATTCTTCTTGGACGAGGAGTACTGACATCTGGATTGGGTGATTTTGGTTTAGTTTCGTTATCCTATCGAGGATAGGGCTTGAAATTTGAAATGGAAGGTTGGAAATTACGTGCGTTACACCCTTCGGCCAGTCGAATGAAAGTGCATCGCCCTCAATCACCTCGAGTTCGCATCCTTTTTCGGTGAACACCCTAGTGAGATGGGCCACAGATTCTGAGTCTATCTCAATTGCAGTAATTTTTGCTCCCTTCCTGAGAATGGCTAGAGTTAGGGAACCTGGGCCTGGACCTATTTCTAATACGTGCGAACCTTGAGAAAGAGGGGAGCCTAGTTCTTCGGACATTAGGATGGACCTGTCAATTACTTCGTCATCAATCAAGAAGTGTTGCCCGAGAGATTTGTCCGGATTCTTTCTATCCCTTAGCAGATCGACCAAGAGTCTGGTATCCAGCCCTCCCAGAGTATCCATGGCACTACTCTACACGGACTAGCAAATCAAGTAAGCGGGGAGTCTGGGCCACATCCTCCATCTCCTTGATGTACCTCTCGGCAAGGAGCCTTACAGATTCTATGCCACAAGACTCGTCAACTTCCTCAAACGAACTCCATCCCGATGAGCCTCGTTTGTTCACCATCTGAATAGCCTTCGAATTGCCTATTCCCGGCAAAAGCTGGAAAGCATGAAACTTGAGGGACATTGGTCCTGCACTATTGTAGAACGATATGTGCCTTTCTTTGTCTGCCAAAATGGAATCCGAAAGCGCCCCGACTAACTCCTGTTGGGATGTGCCGCTGAGATCTTTCAATCTGACCTCTGATAATGATCCAATGTTGTCCGAAGGGAGTTCGATGGTTTCGCCCGCAGAAATACCCGATTCCCCACTTACTCTGGCCCTCAGGATAAATAGAGATGGTTGGCTAATGCACTGAATTTCATGGCCAATCGGTCTTCTGTCCTGAATATCTAGGACTCTAAGGAATTTCTCTTCTTGGAAGGGGTGCCTAGCATCTTCTTCGGAACCCTGGGAGTCGTCTGGCGGCATAGTCCTCGTGTCTCCCAGAAAGGTTCTCCCTCATGAATTGAGTAGTTTAGGTTCGATGTGCGCGCTCTAAAGGACATGCTGACGAATTGTTGTAATCACTTCTTCCACATCTGAGGTGTCCATAGCCACCCTCTTACTTGCTATGATCACCCTCACATCCGCAACGGTCAGAGGGGAAAGTTCCGCAAGCTTCGAACAGACCTCTGGATGCTGCTTCAATTTCTCATTTTCCATTAATGCTCCCAGTAAGCTCGCGAATACCGAAGGGTCGGTCTTGATGTCACCAGTCGGGTGCCCGCCTGCGCTTGCCTTCCACTCGGCGTGCTGGAGAGCCATTGTTTGCTCGTAGGAAATCTCTCCTCTCCTCTCAATGGCTTCGAGGAGCTTGTCTCTGACAGTAGCAAAGTCAACAAATTCTCTCTCTGACATAACTTTCTCACCTACTCGATTGGCCTAAGATGCTCTGGTCGGGAAACTACAGTCTTCTCCATATTCCCATCTGCAACCTTGACAACGAGCGCTCTACCTTGCTTGCCGGAAATGATTCCAGTCCTGCCTTGGAAGCGCCTATGTGGCATCCCCCTTTGCTGGGCTCCATCGAGAACAATTGCCACCTTGTCTCCTTCCTGATATGTGTGCATGGTTCTACCGATGAATAGTCTTCGGCGTTCCCGTTTGTTCTTTCGGAGAATGTTTCTGGTCCCCTGTCTGGAGCCCTTTGTTCTGGTCACCATGCTCTCACTGCTCCATTATCGCGAATTCGGGCGACCTGTGTGGCGTTCTTAAGGACTCGGATGACAAAAACCCATCAGTCCACGTGAATCTCCTGCACATCTAGCCAGAGGACTTCGCAATCAGTCCCTATGACACTCTTTACCGAAGGACTGGTTCTTCCATCATCGGAGTGCACGAGTTCCTTGACGTATGTTCCTGCCTCGCACCTAAGTGTGATTTCCACCTCATTGTCTTCAACGATTACATCCCCAATGGACACTATCTTCCTACGTCTGATCTTAGCTGCTCTCCTATGTGAAACTCTCTTGGGGGTTTCCTGATCAATAACTTGACCTGCGAGTGAGAGTATCGATTCCTCTATTCCATCCAAGCTGGCCCCTTCGGAAACACTGAATCTGATTGTGTAGCTCTTATCTGACCTCGATTGTTTGACCTCGTTGACCTTTTTCTTTGAACACCATTCAAGCTTGTCGACCTCAACCATCCCAGAACCTCTTTCATTGACCATATCAACGAGTTTTTCTGTGGGGAAATTACGCTTTTCCGGACGTTTTAGCTCTAGGACAAATGGTCGCCCCGCACCTAGGCAGCGGACGTCTATGTCCTCCCTCCCCATTCCGTGAAATGAGGTGTCTTCGGCCTCGAGTGCTTCCCTGATGGGTTCTCCGATTAGGTCCTGAACCGAGTCGGGGTACTGCAGACCTGAACCTTCGCATGAGATGCATCCCTCGGCACGCCCTCGGCAGGCTCTGCAAGGCCAGCGCGTCTGAGGAATTCCCCTAGTCAGCTTCCTATACCTCCCGTAAAGGTAGATTGGCCTTACGTCAATATCTACCCTGAGAGTCAATCCGTCCACTAGAACCATGACGTCTGGCCTCTCCTTTACGAAATCGACATTTTGATTGATTTCACCAATCCTGTTGTGTATCTCCTCAACTAACGCGCCCTTGAGTGGGAAGGAACCAGGGGCACCAAATTTACTCCGGATTCGGTCCTCTTCCTGGATTAGATCCTTGGGGAGGTGAATACCAAACTGCATGGTTGAGAAATCTGTATCTGAAAGAGAGTCGAAAACTCTGTCTACTATGTTTTCGATATCATCGAATAGATTCTCACAAAGGGGGCAATAATCCTGCAATATTTTTGATTGTAGTTGTTCGTCCCTCTCGAATGCCTCAGATCTGATTACTGCTCCTGAATTATTGCCTAGGCCATTGGCATGGATTCCTGATACTCTGCTTAGGCAATAATCGCAAACCCCGATCTTGATTACGTGGGCAATTCCTAGAGGCGTCGGACAGGGTGGAGAGTCCCAGTTAACTGTACTACCTTCAAAATCAAAATCATCCCCATCGAACCAAATCTCCTCCGAGGGAGTTTCTGCCTCTTCGCTCTCCGCAGAAACAACATCTGTAGAAGCATATCCGGCGGATGCGTAAAGTTGCCACTCATCCTCTTCATCAATGTCCTCCGGTTCTTCCTCATACCCCATATCATCGCCACCGAAGCACAGGGGGTACCCATTGCTCCGACGGCCTGCGGTGAGGAATGTAGGATTTGACTTCTTCGTAGAAGTCTTTCATTTCACAGAACGCCCGTGCTCTTCACAAACTTCCCTTAAATGCGAAAAGGAGTGGATTCCACTTGAGCAACCCGTAGGCCACTCTAGTTGGATTCCATATCTCCCAACTGGTGTAACACGAGGCTTCTCGAGTCTGAGTCGGGCAATCTCCTCTTCGAATTCGATTCTTCGTTGTTCGTTCTCTTGGCGAGGCTTGCATTTTGCACACTGACAATTGGATCTCAGTTTCAAGTAACTCACTCGAAAAGAGTTGCCATCGGCAAATCTCATTATGCAATTCTCATCACTTCTCTCGAAATCGGTAAGCAAATCTCGGGAAATTGTTCCGCCCTCCTCGGTTTTCTATCGCCATAGAGGGTACTCCTTTGATTGTATTTCTGACTGGGTAAAGAAATTGAGCCGTGCTGATTTGGGCTGTTCGTGCCGAGGGAGATTGGAGATGTCATAATTTTCCCAGACAGAACTGATTTTCAGCCGAATCTGACGCCGATAGAAGTCTTTCGCGAAGGTAGTTTCGGTGGAACTTACTGGAGGCCTATCCGATCCTCAGTAATATCGAAGGATCTAGAAGGTCAACATCTGGAATTCGAAGACTGGTGGGAAGGGATTGATGGCCAACTCTTAATCAGCGAAGAATATGACAAGAAGGTTAACAGATTCAGAGAATCATGTGGAACATCCCTTGAGATGTGGGAGTCTAAGGGTTGGATTAGGAGTCAGGACCCATATGGTTGGATGCAGTGGTATTGTAGATTTTTTGGAGGTAGAAGGAGCCCTGATGATGATAGGCAAATTAGGAGATGGAGGGCCTTTGCTGGGCCAAAGGGAAGATTCAGAATTCAACTGATTAACAAAGTGATTGCAAGCGAAACAACTCATGATGACGAGAGCATTAGTCCTGTAATCAGGCAGTCTCTGCAGCATTGGGCATACAGACTAACATTAGATGACTTCGAGGATTTTGCCCTGAACAAGTGGAAGTCTAGTATGGCCGATTAAGTCGAACTCCATGCATATGAAAGATGAAATAGAGAAGATTTTGCGATGTTTTCAAGGATGAGGGATTAGGAAATGTATCACTACAGGCACGAGACAGAAGTCGATGCGGATGCGGAGTCGACCTTCGCATGGTTCGAGCACGAGGGGTCTTTTCGAAGATTGATGCCTCCTTGGGAAGTTGCAGAAGAAGTCCGTGCTGATGACTCTCTAGAAGTCGGATCGAGGAGAGTTTTCAAGTTCCCCATGGGGCCGGTAAAAATGACTTGGGTGGCGGAGCACACCGGTTACGACCCCCCTCGATTCTTTTCTGATAAAATGCTCAAGGGCCCTTTCTGGTCATGGAGCCATGATCATCACCTTATCGAGGAAGATGGAGTAACAAAGGTAATCGATGAGGTGTCCTACCAAGTTCCCTTCGGAGCTCTAGGTAATCTTGCTGACAGGATGCTAGGGGGTCTTTTGGTTAGAAGTAGAATCTCCCAGATGTTTACTGCACGTGAGTTGCGGCTAAAGAGGGACATGGCTCAACATTCGAAATTCTCAGAACAGCCCCGAAGGAGGGTTCTAGTTGCAGGGTCTTCAGGCACCATTGGAACTCAATTAGTAGCTTTCCTTGACACAGGAGGGCATGATGTCTGGAGGTTGGTAAGAAGGGAGGTTAAGGATGGGGCCAAGGAGCTTTATTGGAATCCTTCTTCAGCAGTCTTGGACCATGAAATTCTAGAGGGTTTTGACGCGATAATCCACCTTGGTGGCGAGGGAATAGGAGACAAGAGGTGGAGCCAAAAGAGAAAGGAGCAGATAAGAGACTCTAGAGTGGATAGCACATCCCTTCTTTCAAATGCGATTTCACAAATGAAGCAGAAGCCGGAAGTGTTCCTAATTGCTAGTGCTATTGGATGGTATGGTGACAGAGGTGACCAGGAGCTTGACGAGAGCAGTCCAATCGGAGATGGGTTCCTCCCGCAAGTCTGCTCCGAGTGGGAAGGTGCTGCCACCAAAGTGGAAGAAGTTGGAGTCAGGACCGTTTACCTACGCAGTGGAATAGTACTTACAGCCACAGGAGGGGCCCTGGGCAAGATGCTGTTGCCATTCCAATTTGGAGCAGGGGGGCCAATCGGTGGTGGCAGGCAGTGGATGTCATGGATATCATTGGACGATGAGATATACGCGATACACCACCTTCTGATGAGTCAGGGGTCCTCAGGGGCATACAACCTTACTGCTCCGAATCCTGAAAGACAGAAGGGTTTCGCAAGAGCTCTAGGCAGGGTTCTTAGGCGTCCGGCAATAGCTCCGATCCCTAGATTCATGATTAAAACTATATTTGGTGAAATGGGGGTGAGTCTTACTCTCGAAAGTCAGAAGGTGATTCCAAATAGGCTGATTAGCGAGGGATATGAGTTTCTTCATCCCGAACTGGAACCTGCTCTTAGAGACACTTTGGGGATTTGGAAAGGCTAGGCTTCTATCGAAGACTTGCTCCCAAAACCGAAAATACTTCCATCATTGTGCGACAACGCCAGTACCGCAGGAGCGAGAATAAGGCTTGCGACCAGAGATAGTCCGATCATTACCGCGCAGAACAATCCGAATGTCGAGAAGAACCCCATTTCAGATTGATTGATGATGAGGAATCCGGTGATGTCTGAGACTGCAGACCCAAAAAGCGCAATTCCAGACGCCCCTCCGACCGAAGCGATTGACGACAAGGTCGAAGCCCCGGACTCCATCTCTTCTCTGAAACGCTGAATCAAGTGGATAACATAGTCTATTCCAACGCCCAAAGAAATGGCTGCAATAGAAACTGTGACCATGTTTAGGCCATATCCCGCAATTCCGACTATGGAGTAAAGCCAGACTATCATCAGGAAAACCGGAGCAGTAGTTATTGAGGCTAGAGCGAATGGCTTTGTCCCCCATAGAAGAGAGAGTGTCACAGCAATAAATGCAGAGAAGATTACGAAATCTGTTCCAACGAGTAGGAATGTTATTGCCGATAGTAATATCGCATTTACCGCAATCCTTGAAACTATTTTCATGGGCTCCTGAAATTCATCTCGTAACCTATCAATCGCAGGCGTCTCTTCCCGGAACCCCCACCATAGCGCCAAAATACAGAATATAACTCCAAGCAGAAGGGTGTCCTGCAAATCATCTTGCATTGAGTCTGCTGCTACGAATCGGATTATTGGCTCTCCTGTAGGAATGGCCCAAGTTACCGGATGGACGTCATCAGAAAATGCGGATTGCAAATCCCCCCTTTCATGAATAGGGTTCGAAGAAAGATTCTGCAGAGGTGCCATGTCAACTACTAGTTGTTCGAGGGCTGGTTCCACAAGTGCAAACTGCTCGGGACTAGAAAGACCGAATCTTAGTGAGGAACGAGGGTACCTCGGTGAGTCTCCTGACATTGTGAGCCATGGCCTTTCGAAATCTAACTCCCCTTCTACTTGGATAAACTCCCCCACTATGCTCGTGGACAGTGATGGATAGCCCCCACTGGCTGGGACTCCACGGGTAACCATGAATCCGTAGAGGTAATTTAGGCAATTGCTATCATCGACTGATGGAACGTAGATGAAATCCATATTCCTGTTTGGGACTTGTAGGGTTTCACAGCCAATCCCCCCATCTCTTGACTGGAAGTCCCATCCAGCAAGTTCGAAAGGGGTTTGATTCCAAGCCATTGCAGCTCTCGTATACCAAAGCATTAGATCGATTCCTATCAACTCCACTTGCCCATTTGGCAGCTTTGAAATCTGATCGGGGTCGTCCGGCCCATGGGAGTTCATATTTTCACGAAGTTCTTCAATTGCACCCAGGACCAGAGGATTGGAAAGATTCCCTTCGATCAAGATGTAAGCGGGCTCGCCCTCGTCACTGAACCTCTCATTGATTAGCCCTACTCCAACGGCCAAATCTGAATCCTCTTCGATGAAGTCTTCAACTTGAAAATCCCCTTCCAATGATAGCATTATGGGGGTTGCGAAAATAGTGATTAAGAGAGAAATAGCCACCACAACAGGAGAAAATCTTGCAGAAATCGTTGCTAGATTTGAAAGCCAGGAGCTGGGAATCATATGAATTACGTCTTTGCTCTCTTCTTCCAACATTCCTCTGGATTCTAGCCAGAGATCGAAATCTAGCCTTGATAGAGGAACCCAGAGTCCAGTGAGAAAGAATGCGCAAAATACCCCTATTCCTGCTTCAATCCCGAATGATCTGAGTGCTGCAATACTTGATGTTAGATTGGCCATGAACGCAACTATTGTAGTTACAGATGTAAGTAGAATCGCTAGTCCGACCTTGCTTATTGCCTTGTGAACTGCCTCTTCCGAACTTTTTCCAGCTCTCCTCTCTTCCTTGTACCTATGTAGGCTATGAAGGCTGTCGTCTATTTCTAGAGCCAAGATAAGAATCGGCAGCAGATTAGAGAATTGGGATCTGAAAATAATTTCATTGTCTAGCCATTTTCCCAGAATAATGGCCCAGCCAATTAGTCCGTACATCCACACCAATGAGACCGAAAGACTCGTGGCTACAATGACAACGTCGGAGACCCTCCTGAGGCTCGCCCATAGGAGAATCAAGATTGCCATGCCCATTAGCAGAATCAAGTAGGCGCTAGAGAGAAGTTCTCGGTTTATCTCGACATTAATCGACTCGGCGAACATCAGTGAAACGGTGTTCATGTCGTTCTCTCTGATATCCTCCTCCAAAGACAAGTAAAGCCACTCAATCGAGCACAATGGTTCCCCATTCGTCTCTTTATCCCTACATTCCTCTACCGAGTAATGGATTGGTTTCGTTTCTAAGTCAAACCCCGTTCTCTCATAGCCAAATTCTGAGCTTGCATTCTTCCATGAGAATGTCCATCCACTTTTCTGCATCTCATCTCTGTCGAAGTTTAGAATCAGCCAAGCTGCTGACGCGGTCCACCTTCCCGGAACCCAATTTTCTGAAATTAGAGAGCCGTTCTCGGAGATTTGATGATTTGTTGGCCCTATAACGGTACTATTTTCATCGTGGATGAATGTTCTATCGTTGGAGAGAAATCTAAGGAAGGCTCCATTGCTGTTATTGGCCATCCTATGAGCTGCCAGATCAATGTGCTCCTGAGAGACTTGGGGGTCATCGAAGGACAAGCACTCTAAAGGTCCGCAATCGACCCAGTTTGTTGGTGCAGGATCAGTGGATGAGTTGATGTCCAGAGTGGCTGCAAGCTTGTACGGATTGATCCTTGGAGAAGTCAGCGATGATTGGCCCGACATGAATGTCCTAAACTCGGTAGCCAAGTCCAGAACGCCAAAGACTGGGTCTCCTGAGATTTCTGATGCTAGAGGAAGGTAGAATTCAGAAATCTCATTATTCTTTAATTCCTGAGCATCTTCATCAATCTCCCTTAGAACGGAAAGATTCAGGATTCCTCCTCTTGGCTCGACTATCCCCTCCCCTCTTCCGGGGTATTCGGCAATCATGGTTACATCTGAGTTGGGATCTCCGAAATGTATCGGTTCCCTAACGAAAATTCCGAAACCCCAGATGTTTCCAGCGGCTGTGAATTCTTCCCTGAGTACCTGATTAGCATCTAGTTCTGGAGACTCCATGTCATAAGACTCGATGTCTATGGGTTCGAAAGAGGCAACGATTCCTGGAATCATCAGGATGGATACTACGAGCACAAGAAAATGGATTTTCTTGCGTCTGGGAATCAAGTAATCTGCAAGTCCCTCGAAGTTTCTCACGATTCATCGCAGACAATGGAATATTTCACTAATTGTGTCTAACTTACAGCCCGCTTTCTCTAAGATTCTCAAGGGCATCCCTCTGAGATTTGGATAGTTTTTCCGACTCGGAGAGTGCGAATTCTACGTCCAGTGGCCCTCCTGCGTAACCATGCCCTTTGAGACGTCTTCTGTCACCAATTCTAGCTCCCTCTGGGATCTCAATTTGAACTCTCTTCCCCGCTGGCGTCCTAATTCTTACCTGCCCCCCAAGAGCCAAAGTTGAGTAAGGGATTCTGACTTCTTGAACAAGTCTTCCTGCTTCCCAGCGTCTACCTTCTTCGGCATCAAGGCGTACGGTGATTAGCAGATCTCCAGACTCCCCTTCGGGATGCTCATGGCCCATTCCCTTGAGGCGTAACAAATGGCCGTGTTCGGCACCTTCGGGGACCTTGACAGTTAGAGTGCTGCCCTTTGTCTGAACTCCAGTGCCGTTACAAGAAGAACATCTGCTGGGAGACCCGAAACTAGAGCCATCGCATTTTGAGCACCTTCGCATTCTTCGATGGCTGAACTTAACCTCGGTTCCGCTTCTTGCCTGGTCCAGAGAGATGTCGAGTCCTGCTTCTATGTCGGCTCCTTTGGGTCTGTCTCTATTGATCGGATTACTATTCTGACCTCTGTCAAAACGGAAATCGAATCCTGATGAAGGACCTCCCCTACCTCCTAAAAATTGCGAGAAGATGTCTCCTATATCGGTGCCTCCGAATGGAGATCGTTTTCCACCTCCTTGGAACATATCTTGCATCCTTCTCTGCTGGTCATGTTGGCTTCTCCCTTCAGATGTGCCAATCTTTTCATATGCCGACTGTATGGACTTGAATCTCTCTTCTGCAGCCGCGTCTCCTGGATTTCGATCCGGATGGTACTGTCTGGCCAGCTTCCTGTATGCCCTCTTTATCTCAGCATCAGAAGCATCCTTGGACACGTCAAGTGTTCTGTAGGGGTCCTCTGGCACAGTAGTTGTCCGGAGGGCATCGTCCTTCAACCTGATGAGTGAGGAGAACACACCGATGTGCTAATCATTGGTGTCTTACTAGAGCCATCATGGGAGTTGGCTGGGCCGTATTCAGAAACTATGCTGGACATGCAAAAGAGATACTAGGAGACGTGACCGACTATCCAAGATTCTTCCTAATGCCCCCGTCCGCAATGGTCGAAGCGACCGATGAGGGGGGGAATGTTGTGACTCTCCTAGAGCCTGATGAGCACATAGATCACGAAGTCGAAATGGTTTTCAGGTTGGGTGAGGATCTGCGACCTATCCAGATGTGTGTGGGTATTGACACCACGAATAGAACCCGTCAGACCATGGCGAAGAAGGAGGGATGGCCTTGGCTGGAGGGGAAGGGTTTCAGAGGCTCTGGAGTCCTTGGTACTTGGGCTGAATGGGATGGAAGGCCGGTAGAGATAGGTTTGTCTTTGAACGGTGAAACAAGGCAGTTGGCCTCGACAGAGACGATGGTTCACTCGGTTGAGTCGTTGTTGGAACACCTCAACAACTGGTACGATCTAGAGCCAGGGGATCTGGTATGGACCGGAACACCGAAGGGAGTGGGTCCAATGAGTCCCGGTGATTCGGTAAATGCTTGGATGAATAATTCAGAAGGAGAGAGGATTAGCGTACTAATTGCAGTATGCGAATAGGGATTTCAGGAGTGCTAAGATGGACTCCGATACTAGGAGAGTAGCGAATACTTGGTTAATTGATGACGTAGGTTTGACTCATAGAGGAGACTTCCTGCTGCACGGTGATGGTTCTCTCTCATATAGCAAAGGCGACGAGGACGTAATCGAGACTATCGATGGTACTAATCGCCTGGTAACTCGCTCATTGCAGAACTGGCACACTCACCTCGGGATGATTCTAAATCGTGGAACGGGAGAGGGCTTGCCTCTTATGGAGTGGCTTGAAACAGCAATATTTCCCGTCGAGAGTCGTCTCACAAGTGAGCTTGTAGAAGTCGGGACCAGAGCAGCTGCAGCAGAGATGATTTCGACAGGAACAACCTATGCTTGTGATATGTACTACTACACACAGACGATCGGGGAGACGCTAGCAGAAACGGGGGTAAGGGCGACACTCTGCGGGCCTATTACAGATGGTCTCACACCCAACTTCAAGCCCGGCTCAGGAGACGCATTGCGACATATGGAGAGTCTGGTCACAGGACCTTCTCCGCGTCCTGGGAGAATCGAATATGGGATAGGCACACACTCAGTTTATGTCTGTGACGAGGAGATCCTACTCAAGGGCTCAGAACTGGCAAAAAGGACAGGGTCGATGTTGCACATCCATACATCTGAGACTAGGAAGGAAGTGGCTGACTGTCATGCCAAACACGGAATGTATCCCATCGAGTATCTGGACTCTCTTGACTACTTCCAAAGTGCGGACGAAGGGGGGACAGTTTGTGCCCATTGCGGCTGGGTAACCAAAAAAGAGATGAGGATTCTCTCCGGGCATGGGGTTCATGCTGTCCACTGTCCGACCTCGAACCAGAAGTTGGCCTGTGGAGGGACCATGTCGTATCCTGCAATGAAGGATGCAGGAGTAGACGTCAGGCTTGGGACCGATGGATCTGCAAGCAATAATTCGTTAGACCTGAGGGCCGAAGCCAAGGCAGCTAGCCTTGTACAGAGGCATGATCATTGGGATGCTAGAATTCTCGGACCGGAAGAGACATGGGATTTGGCCACAAAGGGATCGCAAGACTGGGTTACATGGGACCTATCGGACATCAAGATGAGGCCTTTTGGCAAGGATGGGGGAAGATTGCTATCCAATCTAATCTACTCTGGGGCTAGGGTGCTTGACGTATTCGTCGAAGGAGAAGCAGTCAGAAGAGACGGTGTGACCCTAACCATTGACGAAGGAGAGACGCGCGAGAATCTGGAAAGAGCAGTGGAAGAATACTATGAAGAAACATAGGTTAGGATAATCAACGGAGTTTGGCTCGGGATTCCATGGGATTTTTTGACTCTATACCACTTGATTGCATAAACCCGCCTTGCATGTCGCCACAGGGTAATGCTGCCCCTGATGAAATCCAGCAGATGTGGATTGTTTCTATAGCGATTTGGTCTTTGTTGGTGATTTCTGCATACTTCCTGGTGGGTAAGGCGGAGGATGGCCTAAGGGATTGGGTCATGGCTGTTCCATATTTTTCAGGGTTCATCGGAATTGGCACTATTGGAATATCTGTTCTACTGGGAGGTTTCATGATTCCAGAAGGGGAAGTGGGTAGGTGGACTGAGTCTTTTTCACAATATGGCTCCCTCGGCGTAATGGTTTACTACCAGCCAATGGGGACCATAATACCGCTGGGTTTCACATTGGTGAGTTTCGGGGCACTAGTCACTCTTGCAGAGGGGTGGAGGAGATGGTGGGGTGGAAATAGTGATGTCAATAATTTTGGCTATACACTATTTGCACTCTTCTCTGCAGTGGCAATTTCTCTTTTGGCCATCCCAGTCTTAGGAATATTCGAACCGCCTTCATCCCTGGGTTTCTTGGGAATTTGGGGTGTTACTTTCCTAGTCTTGTTACTATGCTTTGCTGTAATTGCGTCCATCAATGAAGGAATCAGGAGGGGTGAAGTATGGGATCATTTCCTGTCACTTTTCCTACTTTCTACGTGGGCAGGATTAGTTATGACTGGAACCTTCTGGGTCGAAGTCAGCCTCGCGTTCAGCAGACACTTTGACGGTGATATCCACACCAATGCAAGTTTCGCCGCTCTTTTGTTCTCATCCCTAACTCCTTTCTTCGGTTCTATTACCGTTTTCTACCTCGCAACCAGAGAAGGTTCGGAAAGGGGTTTCGAAAGTAGACTATTGCTAATTTCCACAGCTATTCTGATACTAGGAGTTAGCTACTTGGGGGCATACGAATTTGAACCATACCCAGAAGATTACAGTAGGCCACTATTGAGTTTCCACGAGCACATCCTACTTGCCACTCAGTTCCTGTGGCTCAGTTACTTCGGAACCGAGATGGTCGATGATTAGGGGTGGAAGAGGAACGCAGCACCTAGTACGGCGTAAGATGCCAAGAGCATCGCCCCTTCCAGCCAGTTTGACTTTCCATCTGACGCTATTGAATTTACGATCAATACCGCAAGGAAAGCAGAAACAGTCTCAATAATCCCAAACTCGAAAGTTAGAGGGACTCCTAGAACCCAAGCGAAGAGAACCATCATTGGTGCGACGAAGACCGCAATCTGTGTCGAAGAGCCCATCGAGATAGCAAAAGAAAGATCCATCTTGTCCTTGGCTGCCACGGAAACTGCAGTGAAGTGTTCGGCAGCATTTCCGAAAAGAGGAAGGAGGATTACTCCAATGAACAGATGCGGCAGACCCATATCATCAGCAGCCGATTCAACAGAGTGAACAAGAATCTCTGCCATCCAAGATACCAGCACTGTAGCAACAACAAGAAGTACAATGGCATCGCGCTGTGTCATCTCTGGTTCCTCGTGATGTGCCCCATCTGTTGCGAAGAGGTGAACATGGCTACGAAACTGGAAAAATAGAAACAGGCCGTAAATTAGCAGAAGTATGACAGCAGCGATGTGGCTCAGATCACGAACCCCCTTGTCCCCAGTATCTTCTCCTACTGTATAGTGAAAGACTGTAGGAATAACCAGTACAATCATAGAAAGTAACAATAGAGATCCGTTCGAGCTAACCTGAGTCTCGGAGAATTTCTGCTCAGTGAAGTGAATTCCCCCCCAGACAAAGGCCAGACCCATTACCAGTAGAAGGTTCCCGAGGATACTTCCAATCAGGCTTGCTTGGACGAGATGTACATAGAACATCTGAGTCTCTAGGTCTGTTTCCTGATAGGCACTGTAAATCAGCAATAATGCAATTATCATCTCGGCAGCGTTACCAAAAGTTGCGTTAAGAAGTCCGCCGAGTGATTCGGAAGTTCTGAGGGCGATCTCCTCCGTGGCCCTACCCATAAGAAATGCTAGGGGCATTATTGCGAATAGGGAGGAAAAGAAAGCCATGGAATAGTCATGTTCGATATAGTTGAAGTAGACAGTAATTGGAATAGCTATCAGGAGCAGGTTGAGTTTTGTCGCTCTAGGATCCATTGCACGCATCCAACTTACTTTCTCTGTCATCATCCGGTGCGAGATCAAGAATCTAGGTCAATGTTACGGCTTGAACGGGAGCGTTCTTGTTGTCTAGTCAATGCGGGAATATCGTGGAAGGCACAATCAGACTGGCATTGACCGGAACTCCTGGTACTGGAAAGACCACCGTTTCTTCATTGCTTAGTAAGAATGGTTTCGAAGTTTTTTCAGTCGAATCTCTCGCGGAGAAGCACAATTGTATTGAGGACGCTGACTTGGAAGATGGGGCTAGGGTGATCGATATGGATGAGCTCTGCGAACATCTTGGTGATGATTGGTCCACTAGGCCCGATACTGACTCAATAATTGACGGTCATCTGTCTCACCTACTTCCGGTCGATTGCGTCATCAACCTCAGGTGCAAACCGATTGTCCTGCGAGAGAGACTAATTGAAAGGGGCTACTCCGATAGTAAGATTGCCCAGAATACTGACTGGGAAATACTGGGTGGTGCTTGGAACGAGTTAGAAGAAGGGGTCCCAGTGATTGAGTTCGACTCCACGTCATTAGGGCCTGAGTCCATAGTTGGAGCAATTCTGGATTGGAAAACAGATGGATTCAAGCCCAATAGGCCTTTCAATCCAATTGACTGGGTAGGTAGAGAGGAAGTTTAGAAATGTTCGAAAAGTTTCGGGAAAGGTGGACTAAGGCCATTCAACCCCTAGTTCTAAGAATGGAGGGAGTTGACCCTAGCTCTCTGACTTGGGTCAGTTTGGTCATATCTCTAGTTGCCTTTTACCTCCTGATGGGAGCCGAAAACAATAGTACAGGAGCTCTGGCCATAGTGGGTAGCGTTTTACTGATTCTGGTCGCGGGAGTTCTAGATGGTCTAGATGGGGCTCTAGCAAGGCACCAAGGGGTAGACGGCCCTTACGGGGATTTCCTTGATCATACCATAGATAGAGTGGTAGATGTCGGAATTCTCGTTGCAATAGGAATGAACTCATCCTTTGTTGAAGACCCTAGTTCGGGATACATCGCAGCACTCCTAACTCTATTCGGTTCTTACATGGGAACTCAGGCTCAATCAGTCGGTCTGGACAGAATTTACGGAGGTTTCTCCAGAGCCGATAGAATGGTCCTAACGCTTGTGGCGATGGTTATCGCCGCATGGCAGGCCCAGACAGGAATTTCTAGTATTGAAGTTTCGGAAATTCATGAGTTTGCATGCTGGATTCTTTTGGGGAACAACGAATTGAATGGGATGACTTTTGCTCTGGCAATTTCGGCTTGGGGAGGGGCGTATACCTTCCTAGTGAGATTTGTGAAAACGAGGAATGGCTTGTTGTCCTGACGGTTATTCTTCCAGTCCGCAAAAACCTCCATTTTCAGGGTCAAGAGTGGGGCAATGGTTATCCTCTATTCAACGCGCCTAACCAATGTGAAGCATCTTATCGAGAGAGTTCTTGAGTTACAGGATGAGGAAACGCAGGCACACAAGGTGCCGGAAATTGAGGAAACTCCTGACTTGGAGAACCTACTAAAATCGCTTCAACCGAAGATTAGGGTTTTTGGTTGTGGAGGATGCGGATCCAACACAGTCGCCCGTTTAGAGCATGAAGGTTTGTTCGATGGTGAGTATGTCAAGGGGATGGCAGTAAACACAGACGCTCAACATCTGTTGAGAGTCAATGTCGAGAACAAGGTTCTGATTGGCAGATCCGCCCGAGGCAGGGGGGCGGGAGGCGACCCAGAGAAAGGAGAGCAGGCTGCATACGAATCCGAACGTGTGCTAAAGACAGAGGTGGAGAAGTGCGATTTAGCCTTCATCACCGCGGGCCTTGGCGGCGGCACCGGCACAGGAAGTGCCCATGTCGTCGCCAGGCTCGCAAAGGCCTCAGAAGCGTTGACAATTGCTGTAGTTAGTTACCCATTTGTTTCGGAAGGTGCAGTAAGGAGGCAAAATGCTGAGTGGGGACTTGAGAGGCTGAGGGAAGTATGTGATACAGTTATTGTGCTTCCTAATGAGAGGCTGCTCGAGGTTGAAGGTGTAAGGGACTTGCCTCTAGATGCAGCTTTCAGGGTTGCAGACGAATTACTGATGAGGAGCATTTCTGGTGTCTCCGAGATGATTGCAAAGGAAGGGGTAGTGAATCTTGACTTCCAAGACCTTAGATCTGTGATGGAGAATGGAGGAGGGGTTGCGATGATTGGCCTTGGAGAGGCTTCAGTGGAGGAGGGGGCAGAAAAGGCAACTATGGAAGCACTGCAATCGCCTCTTCTGGAAATCGACATCTCAGATGCAAGAGGTGCCTTGGTGAATGTAGTGGGTGGTCCTGGATTAACTTTAGGAGAAGCGGAGCAATGTGCCAAGATAATTAGAGAGAGTATCAATCCATACGCCAGAATGATTTGGGGCGTTACAACTGACGATTCGATGGGCAGCGAGATTAGAGTTCTGCTCGTACTAACTGGTGTGAAAAGTGAGCAGATTCATGGGGCTTCCCTTCATACGCAGATGAGGAATCTGCGAAACAGAACAGTTGAATTCGTAAGTTAGATTTCGACGATATAGACAAGTCTGATTTCAAATGCGCCCCGTCGTCCTTAAATGGAATCTGTAGGTCGCCGTGCTGCTTCAGGTGGTAATGTGGCTGTTGAGAACTCTCAGGTAGGGCCGATCGAGGAGTTAGCTCAGAGTTGGCAGGATGAAATAGAAGGTCGAGTCAAGGGACTTCAAACTGGTTCCTATGCAAGAATCCTGAAGATGGCGAAAAAGCCGTCCAAACAAGAGTTCAGACAGACAGTGATTGTGTGCGGAATTGGAATGTTTGTCTTGGGCGCAATTGGTTTCCTAATTCTAGCTCTAATGGTCAATGTTTTCCCTCCTTTCTTCGAATGGCTGACTGGTTAGGTGTTTACTTGTCTGAGGCTTTCACGGTTTTTGTTCGAAGCGGAGAGAGAGTTCTGCTAATGCAGCGAGCGGACGAAGTTGCAGACTTTCCGGGGGCTTGGGATGGGGTTTACGGTGTCGGAGACCCTGATGATTACAAATCTGTTCTGTTAAGGGTGGCGGAATGTACAGGGATTGAGCCAGAGAAATTGGAATTAGTCCGGTCCGGTATGGCCAGAGGACTAGCATATGGAAATCGGCTTAACGACGTTACACCGATTCTATTCATTACTGAAGAAACAGAAATAAGCCCTGGAACCTTATACAAGAATCACGAATGGGTTGATCCTGGTGCTATACAAACCAAGGATTATGCAACTCCACAGTTGAAAGAAATGTATGGTGATGTAGCATCTTATCTCTACATACTGAAGACTTCTATCGGACAGGAGCAGAATGTAGCTGGTGAAATCAGAGCTAGGCTTTCAGGAACCGGATCACTAAAGGATATTCAAGACAAGATTTTCGGAGTTCTGAGCCCGCATTATATGAAGGGATTCATCTTTGTCGAGGCGACTGCATTACACCATGTTCAGAAGTTAATTGGGAGAGTCGGTGTAGGAGTGACTCCGTTGAAAAACTGTAGCAAAGTTCTGGAAGGGGAGGCCCCTCTAGAGGATGTTCTACCATATTTGGAGCCGAAGGCAGCGACTTCTGGGATAGAAGAGGGTTGCATTGTTGAGATCTCCGGAGGGGCTTTCAGAGGACAAGCAGCCAGAGTAACTAGGGTTGCTGAGTCAAAGGAAGAGGTCACGGTGGAGTTGTTCGAGGCAGCAGTTCCAGTGGCTCTCACAGTCCGAGCTGATCAAGTAAGGGTCACACAAAGAGTGGAGTAGGTAGAAAAGTCCAGTTTTCTAGAGTTGCATCATTATCAAATAGGGAGAGCAGGTCGGCGAGTCCCGCGAAAGGAGTTCATTTTCATGTCGGCACGCAACGAAACCCCTCACATTGTGATACAGACTTTGGGGAAGAAGAAGTGCAACGGCTCGTGGGATGCATCCACTGAGAACCTCACCATGGACCAGGTTAAGTCCATCGCAGAGAAGCAAAAGGACCGTTTGACAGGGAAGTCTCTATTTGCCCGCTGTCGAGAAGTAATGGGAACCTGCGTGGCTATGAGAGTTAGAGTAGAGGGCTTGGAGCCCAAGATAGCTCTGAAAGAGATGAGCGAGGGGGCTTTTAACGAGCATTTCTAGTAAAGTGTTCACGAATTGCGGGAGAGGTTCGCCTCGTGTACCGCAGAGGTGATAAGAATGAGAGAAAATCTGCAAACTGCAATTCAAAGAGCCATTGAAGATGCTCCTGAGAGGGGTTTCGTAGAATCCATCGAGCTCTCCTTTACAATCAAAGACGTTGACCTGAAGATTCCTACAAACAGAATTCAGGAAGAGGTTAGGCTTCCCTCGGGTAGAGGGAAGCCAGTGAAGATTGCTATGTTCGCTGGAGGAGAGATGGCTGCGAAGGCAAAGGCTGCCGGAATAGACGTGATCGAACCGTCAACGATTGAAGACTTGGGTGGAGATCGCCAGAAAGCTAGGAAGATTGCAAAACACTACGATTTCTTCCTCTCAGAGATTCCCCATATGGGTACAGTAGGTAGGTTCCTCGGAGGAGTTCTTGGGCCAAGAGGGAAAATGCCTCGCCCAGTCCCACCGACCTTGGATCCGTCTGCCCTCGCTTCGGGTCTGAAGGACACGGCAATAGTTCGCTCCCGAGACCGCATTACGTTCCATACTGCAGTTGGCTCTAGAGAGCAGGCTATCGATGACTTGACTTCGAATGCAATCGCAATTTGGGATAGAGTGACTGGAAAACTAGAGAGGGGGGCCGGAAATATCAGATCTTGCTACGTTAAGACTTCGATGGGGCCCTCAATAAAAGTAGAGGTGATCATTTGATTCCCAAGGTAGCTGGATGGAAAAAAGATCGAGTCACTGAACTTACCGAAATGTTCAGCGGAGAAGGGGTAGTGGCAGTCGTAGACGTTTCTGGCGTTCCTGCTAGCAACATGATTGACATGAGGAATTCGCTTAGAGAAAGAATGTCAATCACGATGGCGAAGAAGTCACTGATGAAGATTGCATGGTCAAAGGCCGGGAGGAGTGAAGAAGAGTTTGAAGCTCTTCTAGAAGGTGCAGAGCAGCCTTGCGTTGTTCACAGCGAATCAATGAATGCCTTCGAGATTTTCGGAGAGTTAGAGAAGACTCGACAAGGACGAGCAGCAAAGGCTGGAGAGAAGTTTCCGGAAGATGTAACAATCCCAGCTGGGCCAACAGAATTTGGTCCTGGACCGATCGTCGGCGAGTTTAACGCAGTTGGAATTCCAGCTAAAATCGATAAGGGCAAGGTTGCAATTCAGAAGGATACTACTTTTTCCAAAGGTGAAGAGATTTCAGCAGATCTGGGGATAATGCTTGCAAAGTTAGGAGTGAACCCGATAGAAATCGGACTAATCCTAACCGGGGCTATAGAGGAAGGTCATATTTTCTCATCCTCTGATCTTGATTTAGATACTGAAGGGCTCAGGAGGGACATACTTAGCGCTACTTCTAATGCATTCAATATTGCGTGCAACGTAAGTTGGTTCTCTAGCACTACAACTCCGACTCTAATTTCTAAGGCTTCAGCAGAAGCTCTCTCGGTAGCAATAGAAGCTGGAATAATGAATGATGAAACAGCTTCCCTGATCCTATCACAAGCACGCTCTCGTGCCCTGTCCCTTGCGGGACAATTAGATTCCTCGGCTCTTGATGAAGAGTTGCTAGCTACTTTGGGGGCTAACCTCCCAAGTGCTGAAGTCGCCCCCTCCGAGGCGGCTGAATCGGAGAAGGCCGAAGAGGTCGAATCCACAGAGGAAGAGGAGGTTGAGGACGCAGGGTTCGGAGGACTCGGCGATCTCTTTGGATGAAAAAGGTGAATGAAATGGAATATGTATATGCTGCAATGTTGTTGCATTCTGCAGGAAAGGGCATCGATGACAAGGCTGTAAGCTCAGTGCTGAAAGCTGCTGGAGTTGAGGCTGATGGGGCTCGTGTAAAGGCTCTAGTCGCTTCTCTCGGCTCTGTTGACATCGATGAGGCCATGGCGACCGCGGTTGCCGCCCCAGTGGCCTCTGCTGCTCCGTCTGCTTCTTCCGGAGGAGCTGCTTCTGAAGCTGCTCCTGCTGAGGAAGAGGCTGCTGAGGAGCCAGAGGAAGAGGCGGGTGGCTTCGAAGGTCTGGGCTCCCTGTTCGGCTGAAGCAACGATAGAAACTGATTACGCGAAGCCGCTATGGGCGAGGGCCTCGAGGATGGCCTGAGCAATATGGAGCGGGAGCTTGAAATTCCAGTTAGTATCTTGCCAACTGAAGCAATTAGATCCATGCGAATATTAGGTGAGAAGCGCGAATGGAAGATGGTTAGGCTTGAAGAGTCTACAATCGTAAACCGGTGGGCGATAATTGTTCCAATTGCAAAACGTGCTAGAGTGCTCGGGCTTAGAGTAGAAGGGGGAGAGGCCGATGGATTGGCCATCCGATCATGGAGTTACGTCCCTGGTTCTGCAGGTAGAATTTCCTTCATCTCATTCAGGGTTCCCGAGTGGTTCGATGGGCAGAAATGGAGGGTTTTCCTTAATGAGTGGACTAGGGGCCTTCCTAGATGTCCGTGGAAATGGACTTTTATGGAAAGGTCAGTAATCGGTTACCTTCTTCCAGAATTCAGAAGATCAAGGAAGATTTTCTCACGAGAGGGGGTCGATACCAGAATCTGGATCGGCGGAGAAGAGGAATGATTGACATTGTCATTCATCTGGACGGGAGAGGATTTGTTAGGGGGACTAGGTCTCGGGGTCTGAGGAATAATGGACTTCCAAGATCTTATCGACACCCCTCGAAAGGTGAAGACATTGGCAGGAACGGTGGTTTTTTTGTTGGCTTTTCCAATTTACTTTGAAGCAATGCCATCCCTGATTGACGAAGATATCTCAGGCGGAGGGTCGTCTGGTTTGACAGGTACACTTCTAGTTAGCTTTGAAGAGTTTGAGACCACTAGTAGCGAGTCTGTGACACTAGGAGATGGAGAGAACTATGACACCTTCTTCGTTTTCGAGTCAATTGAAACTGGACTGAGTATTGGCTTTGTAGAGTTGCAAATTTCTTGCTTCGATAACGATGACCCAGGGCCGGGCTTCACCGACACTGTTGATGGAGAGAGTGATCTTAGTGACCTTGAGGGAATAGAGGACCAAGCAGCAGACGGGGCATGCTCTGGAGGCGGTGGTGGTGGCTTCACTATTAGGTGGGATGTTACTGAAAACTATACTGGGGCAGATTATACCGAAGACGAAATGAGTGAGAGTGAAATCAGGGAAATCTGGAGCGACAATGGAAAGGGCAGGGGAACATGGGCTGCAACCATTACTGCTACAATTGAAGCGGCTCCAGTAGCTGGAGGGTTCATTGACGATGATGAAGAATATGAGATTTCTTGGACTGCAGTTTATTTCGATTTGGCTATCGAGGCGCAATAGTTCTACAGTCTCGCCTGTATGCTAATGATATCGCCATCTGCGAGCTCGTAGTCAGCCCCAATCACCCTTCCTGACCGAGCGTCAATAGCTCTCACAAAGCCATCTCCTAAATCCGAATGGACAATGTAAGCCAATTCCTTCGCAGTAGTGCCATTTTCGACTAGTGGTGCATCTGGTAGAATCTTCCCGTCTCCATCTACCCAATGCGTTTCATCCTGGACCGGGTAAGACACAACTCTGGAGAGTTGTCTGAAGACAACATCTGAAATCAGGCCAACCAGCCCTCCACCGTCCCAAGAAGAAATTGAGCCTGAGATGGACTCCAATGCTCCTCTTTGCTTTTCAGATAGTTTGTCCTCTCCCTCGTTGGTGAGATTGAATTCGGTGTCCCCTGGCTGGTAGTTTATCAGTCCAGTTGAGGCGGCCCTGCGAAGTGCAAGTTCGGCCTCAGCACTGGTGAAAATAACTCTCCCCCCGGAGGATTCTAATTCTGATTTCAACTCGGTGCAGCAGTGTACTTGGTTGTCTGCCTTGTTTCCTGCAATGGAGATTGGGAACATGCTCTTTCGGATTGTTGAGGCGATTGTTCGGAGTTCATCATGGCCCCATGATGAGATGTCCTGTGAATTGGGGTGTTCCTTCTGTGCAGTTGAAATTCCTGCTGAAATATGACTGTCCTGGGCCCCTATTCCGGTTAACCTCTCCAATAGGTGGTCTTGGATGGCTCGTTTTCCTTCTGCTTGGGCTCTTCTGGAAGCTCTGTCCCATCCGTTCCAGATGATTCCCAATATCCAAGAGTCCAACTCTGACAGCAGGAATAGATGCTCTTCAATCGGCTTGGAGCCGCCCGATCCTACCGGGTTTCCCTCTAAGTCAGTTGATGCAGAAACATCGACGACCTGGATTAGAGCATCGCACCTAGATAGGTCTGAGAGGAATTGGTTCCCTCTGCCCCGACCCTCATGGGCCCCCGGAACCAAACCGGCTACGTCGACTAGAGTTACAGGGACTAGTCTCCTGAATCCGTAACATGACCCAGTGTTGGGTGAGCAGATGCTACCCTCCCTAGGATCATCTGGTACTGAGGGATCGAGTCTGCCTGAAGATTCCTTCCTTTCGCGTAAATCCGAACAAGCGCACGGGTTTGGGAGCGGTATCCAAGTTACTCCCACATTGGGATCGATTGTGGTGAATGGGTAATTTGCGATGTCGACAGGCATCTCAGTCAATGCCGAGAAGGCTGTCGATTTTCCTACATTGGGCTTCCCGACCAGTCCTATTCGCATGTTTCCCCCCCCACTGGCAAGACAGGCCTACCCATGGACTATGTGGTTGAATCAGAGTTCGGTCGGCCTACCTGGATCTTCCGAATTGGTCTCCGGAATGACTACAGTATCGAGTTTCCCCTGCCTCTGAGCGAGAATCTTCCTTACTGTGGTCTCCTTGGTTAGCCTGAAAGGATTGGAGATGGAAGTGGAAGTTATGGATTTGGATTCTGAAGTCAATTTACCTCTGAATGACCCGCTAATCATGTTGAGGCTGTGGTAGATGGATCCAACAACAGTACCATAGAAAATTACGGATCCTAGAGCTCTGAGTCGGTTTGCGATATCTGCATCGTCCTCGGCTGCGACTTCCGCTAGAGAAATGTCTGCAAAGTCCGACATCATAGTGAAAACAAGTCCGAATGCCCCTCCAGTCATTAGCCAGAAAGCCCATCGAGATCGATTTACCGAAAGTAGGTTCCTCCCAGTGACTTCAGGGAAAATACACAATGCCGAACCGAGAGAACCGGGGATGAATACCAACCAAACTCCCATCAATACTAGAGATGATTGGACTCCCGATAGCTCATTGTTTCCAGTTAGATGGTCGGTGTGAACGAACAGGGCGCCAATGGTTAACGGAACTAGCATTATTGCTGCAAGGTTAATTTCTGGCATCCCTGGATAGTCTGGGTTTTCCATAAACACGTCATCTCCTCTCATCGTAGCCAATACGTTAGCTGAAAGTGCAATTACCGGAATTAGAGATAGGGCCATCAGAAATGAGCCTGCAATAATCTCGTTCCTAGACGGTTCGAATGATGCTGAATCCACACCAATAAATTCGGCTGCAACGCCCCCATCGAAGACTCCATACACGCTGATGGAAAGAATCGTTCCCACCATGGTCACTGCGGCCAATGATCGTGACCACAGAGGGTTCCCACTCCCTCTTGAAGCCGCATAGAGTATTGCCCCAGCTAGAATCAATGAGAAAGAAGCCCCTGACAGCCTAGTTGCGAGCCACTGACCGATCCCTGAGTCATACTCTCCAGTGATCACTACAGCCAAAGCGGAAAGTGGGGCTGAAATCATCCCGATAATCATCATCCATCCTGGGAGGGGCATCTTCCTCGTCCTTGATGCTGCGGTTAGGAGCATATTGACAATTACAGCGAGGCTGGGTAGTAAAAGAAGCCCGCTCCCAACTAGCATAACCTTGATTCCTAGAATTTCGGACTTGTTGGCACCGACAAAAAGCACCAGAACTGCTAATGTCCACACCAATGACATCAGGGTTGCATTTTTCTCGCTTGCAAGTCTAGTTCCCCCCAATTCAGGAACAACGTGCATCGCAGCTCCGGTAAGTAACATGCCTGCAGAACCGTAGCTTGCAGTCAAAATTCCTGCAAGAATTAGTGAAGAGGACGAGGGGTTTAG
>MDSZ01085099.1_pt1 | contig 41618 bp, 42 predicted proteins | sample 811201 | NCBI WGS metagenome assembly MDSZ01 (sample SAMN05326647, study PRJNA326480) | marine metagenome | isolation source: seawater | place: Indian Ocean: North | collected 2010 | reverse complement strand
CCGTGCGACTTGTATCGGGAATAGGAATAACCACATCAATATCATGATCTGGCCACTCTTCCAAAATTTGCTGAGCCAAATATTCACCCGCTTTTAAACGTGCCTTATATACTGAGATGCCGTCCATTACTGAATCTGGTCGGGCCAAATATACATACTCAAATAAACACGGCACATGCTTGGGTGATTGCGCACATTGCTGGGTATGGACTTCACCTTCCGTAGTAATATAGATAGCTTCACCAGGGGCAATATCTCTGACTAAAGTAAAGCCAGCAGAATCTAGGGCCACACTTTCCGAAGCCACCATATATTCGGTGCCTTGGGCTGACTCACGCACCCCATAACATAGGGGACGGATGCCATGAGGATCGCGAATACCCACAATACCATGGCCAGTAATCATGGCTAAAACGGCATAACCACCCCGACAACGACGATGCAGTTGGCTCACAGCATAAAATATATCCTCTGCTCGTGGCACCAATTGACCAAGACGCTGAAGTTCATGAGCAAACACATTGAGTAAAACTTCAGAATCTGAATTGGTATTGATATGCCGCAAGTCAGCTTTAAATACACTTTCTGCAATTTCACTGGCATTGGTTAAATTGCCATTATGAGCCAAAGCAATGCCATAAGGTGAATTAACATAAAAGGGCTGTGCTTCGGCAGGGCTAGAACTACCCGCAGTCGGATAGCGGACATGACCAATACCCATGGTACCGATCAAACGCTGCATATGTCGTGTGCGGAAAACGTCGCGCACCATGCCATTGTCTTTGCGTAGGTAAAAACGCCCATTGTGACAGGTAACCATACCAGCAGCGTCCTGCCCACGATGTTGCAAAAACGTTAGCGCATCGTAGATTTCCTGATTAACATAGGATTTGGCAACGATGCCTACAATACCACACATGAATTATTCCTCATTAGGCAAAACTGCCAGCGTTGGTTCTATTAAGTTTAAAAGTTGGCTAACTTCACTAGTAAATTTATAGGTCCAGTCATCTACTAGAACAAAATGGGGTATAAGTATGGACCCTTGCCACCACACATCACCACTTATAGGTGTTAAAGATAATAATGAGACGATTATCACGACAATCAAACCACCACGGATAATGCCAAACACCATGCCAAATAAATGATCTGTGGCCGAAAGGCCTGTCATAGCAATCAGCTTACCCACCATTTTGATCACTAGGCCAGCAATGACCAGAGTAGCAACAAATAAAATCACATGGGCAACAGAGACACGGAGTAGATCATTATCGATCCAGCTTTCCATGATGCCGCTAAGCTGATAACCAAACATTCGAGCCACAAAATAACCAGCAAACCATGCACCTAAGGCTAATAATTCACGGGCAAAGCCACGCATCAATCCATAAATACTGGAAGCAATGATGATGGCCAGAATAATCCAGTCAAAAACGTTTAGGCTGTCCATGGTGTGCGAGTGCTCTTATTGATTATTTAGGTTGTAGGCAACAACAATGCCACTTAATTTATAGTCTTGTTGCAGTTTGCCTTTTAAAGTATCCGCTTCACTACGGGTATTAACTGGGCCAACTAGAACGCGATAGTAATCATTAAACTCTTGTACATAGGCGGCAAATTTAGCCTTTTGCAACTTTTTCAATAATGCTTCAGCTTTATCTTTACTCTTAAAACTCGCTAATTGCACTACCCAAGAATTAGGTAAACCTTGGGCATCCAAACTAGGTTTATTGCTTGGAGTAGCCTTTGGTTTAGCTGTTGATTGCTCAGGCTTTGACTCTTTAGTATCAGCAACGGGGGCTAGGGCAATGGGTTTAGCTGGGTCAACAGTTTCAATTTCTATAGGCTCGACTTCTAGGGGCGCTGGCATTGCAATTTGCGTCGGTGCCTTAGCTAAATCTTTTAGGCCATCACCATCAAGAACAAAAGGCAATACAATAATGGCTAATCCAAGCCAAACCAGAGAACCGATAATTTTATGTCGCATAAGCGTTGCCATTATCCTTGCTGCTGTTGTTCAAAATAGGCCAAAACTTCACCCACTGTTTGGAACGAACCAAATACTAAAATTTTGTCAGTGGGTTGGGCATAAGCAAGCGCTTGCTGCAATGCCTCCACAATACTACCACAAGCATGATAGTGATCCTCAGCTACCCCACTCTGCTGCAAACTGCTGGTCAGGTCCGACAAATCCAAGCCGCGGGGGCCCACCGAAGGAGCTAAAAACCAGTGTTCAAGTTGTTCACTCATGGTCTTAATTACTGCATCATAGTCTTTGTCAGACAACATGGCAAAAACACCATGAATAGCGCCTTTTTCTTGAGCCAGAGAACGGCATAAGTTAGCTGCCGCATGAGGATTATGGGCCACATCTAAAATAACCTGTTTACCTTGCCAATTAAGCTCTTGATAACGGCCAGCTAAGCGTGCCTCAGCTAAGCCTGTTTGAATGGCAGTATCACTAATGGGAAATGGCAATAGTTTTATTGCTTGCACTACAGCTGCCACGTTCATAGCAGGCAAACTCACTTTAGGAACTGTTAGGTTGCCACTCTCACCTTTCCACAGTTGTTCATCTTGTAAAAAATGTTGGCCATTTTGATACCAACGGCTGCCCACTTTTTGGGCATGGTCGCCCACTGACATGGGCCCATCAATCTGTCCAAAAATAGCCACTTTACCAGCTCGGAAAATGCCTGCTTTTTCACGCCCTATTACCTCAAGGTCAGAACCTAACCAATCCATATGATCTAATGCAATACTAGTCACAATAGCAATATCAGCATCGATTACATTGACCGCATCCAGACGCCCACCTAAGCCCACTTCTAAGAGCGCCACATCAGGCTGCTTGTGCTGCATAAGATCAAAGGCAACTAGGGTATTAAACTCAAAGTAAGTAAGTTCAACTGGCGTCGCGGCAGCTTCAATACGCGCTTGATTTACCCTTTCAAAGCTGGCACATAGATCAGCATCAGTTACCATTTCGCCGTTAAAGCAAATACGTTCGTTAAAACGAACAAAATGGGGCGATGTTAACGCCCCATAAGTCAAACCGGATGCTTCTAAAATAGCGCCAAGGAAAGCGACCGTGGAACCTTTACCGTTAGTTCCTGCTACCGTAATTACTTGTTTAGCAATCGGCCTATCACCAAGCAGTTGTTTAGCAACTTGGCTAATTCGACCCAGCCCCAGTTCAATATCGTGCTCTGGATGCTGCTGTTCAAGCCAGGTTAAACATTGTTCAACTGAAGTAAAAGTAGCAGACGCATTCATAGGCGTTTATTCAGCTGCCACGATAGGCGCAGGTTGATTGGTCAAAGCAGCAAGCAGACGCACCACTGTGGATTTCATATCTTTACGATCAACAATCATATCTATGGCGCCATGTTCTAATAAGAACTCACTCTTTTGAAAACCTTCAGGCAAGGTCTCACGAACAGTTTGTTCAATAACCCTTGGGCCGGCAAAGCCCATGCGTGCACCAGGCTCAGCAATATTGATGTCACCCAACATAGCTAAACTAGCTGAAACACCACCATAAACTGGATCAGTAAGCACGGAAATATAAGGAATACCCATATTACGCAGTTTTTCCAGCGCAGCGCTGGTTTTCGCCATTTGTAACAAAGAGGTTAAGGCTTCTTGCATACGCGCACCGCCAGAGGCAGAAAAACAAACGAAGGGAATACGATGTTCCATGGCATATTCAGCCGCGCGCACAAAGCGTTCACCAACCACAGCACCCATAGATCCACCGAGGAAGTTAAATTCAAAAGCCACAGCCACAATATCAAGGCCATCTATGGAGCCTTTCATAGCTACTAATGCATCTTTTTCCTGGGTAACCTTCTGGGCACTAGCTAAACGATCTTTATACTTCTTTAGATCTTTAAATTTTAGGCGATCAACTGGTTCTACTTCACTGGCGATTTCTGCTCGACCTGCTTCATCTAAAAACAGGTTTAATCGTTCCCGTGCCCCCACCCGCATATGATGGTTACACTTCATACAAACTTCTAAGTTCTTTTCCAACTCAGGCTTATACAGCACCGCTGAACATTTTGGGCAGCTCTTCCATAGGCCCTCAGGTACGGATGATTTACGATCTTTGTTGCCGATATTGGTAAGGATGCCGGATGGCACAATTTTATCTAACCAGCTACTCATGGATACTCCTGAAAAAACCTATTACTAGGTCATCTATTATCAATATAAATTCTGTTTGCCGCAGCAACAACTGACTATGCTTGGATAAAACAATATAAATTCATTAATAAGTTGCCCGCACCTTGGCCATAAAAGCCGCTATTTTAGCATGATCTTTAATGCCTTTGCTGGATTCAACTCCCCCACTAACATCAACTGCCCAAGGTTTAATCTGACTAATGGCGTCCGTCACATTTGACACATCAAGTCCACCAGCGAGAATAATCTCATGTCTTAATTCTTTATCAATTGCCTGCCAATCAAAGCGCGCTCCCGTTCCGCCTGGCGTTCCTTGCTGATAAGTGTCTAATAACAAACCTTGTGCCTGATGGTATGACTCCTGCACCTGCAGCAAATTAATTTCTGGACGCATACGCACAGCTTTAATCCAAGGCAAGCCAAATTGCTGACAAAAAGCTGGGCTTTCATCACCATGAAATTGTAAAAGGGTTAAAGGCACCTGCTGGAGAATTTGTGCAATTGCTTCTGCACTAGCATTAACAAATAAGCCAACGCTAGTAATAAAGCTTGGCACTTGGGCTACAAGATGTTTTGCTTGTTGACTATCAACAGCTCGGGGACTGGGAGGATAGAACACGAATCCGAGGGCATCAGCACCCGCATTGGCAGCAGCTACAACGTCATCAGCCTGAAGCAAACCACATATTTTTACCCGTGTTCTCATAAGGGTTTCTTAAACAACAAAATGAAGGCATTATAGTACCAGATTTTTAGCCAAAGCACAGGGCTTAAAACAATGTCTCTGGTAACCATGTTTGCAGAAAATGTGGCCCTAAGACCGTCTGTGGCAAAGCAAATTTCGTATCATATTCAGCATTCACAAAATATAGCCCATAAGCGGGCGCCGTAGCCGCTGATTGACGGCGATCACAAGCCAGTAAAACTTCTTTAGCCCAACTGGGTGGTTGTTGGCCTGCGCCAATAGTCATTAATAAGCCAGCGAAATTACGAATCATATGCTGCAAAAACGCATTTGCACGCACATCTATGACCACATAATTGCTCGCGGCATAGACTTTTACATGATGCACTTGCCTTACTGGATTGTGGGCTTGACAAGCAGCAGCGCGGAACGAACTAAAATCATGCTCACCCTCTAAATAACTGGCTGCCTGCTGCATTTTTTCCACATCCAAAGGACGGTAATTCCAAGTCACTTCCTTATCCATAAGTGCTGGGCGCATAGGATGATTATAGATCACATAGCGATATTGACGGGCAACAGCAGAAAAGCGGGCATGGAAGGCTTCTGGTACCACTTGGGCCCACTGAATAGCTATATCATCGGGTAATTTTGCGTTGCCACCATGGGTCCATGCCCGCATAGGTCTGGTGTTGGGAGTATCAAAATGCACAATTTGACCACTGGCATGGACACCGGCATCTGTGCGTCCAGCACACACTACCTTGATAGGTGTATCAGCTACTTGGGCCAGTGCTGACTCCAACTTTTCTTGCACACTAATAGCGCCTTTTTGGCATTGCCAACCATGATAGTGACGTCCATTATAGGCTACTTGCAAAGCCACACGTTCATGGCCTGCAGGCAAATATTCCGTAGGATCAGCAGCAAAGGTCATGGCTTAATCCTGATGCAGTTTAGCTAGAAGCATAGTCGCACTGGTTTGCTGTTCGAGATTGCCTTCATGCAGCACTTCCTGCAATAGCTCCCTAGCCTGATCGACTTGCTCCATTTCAATATAACTTTGGGCTAAATCAAGTTTACTTAGCACCTCGTCTTCGCTACTACTAAACTGCTGAGGCTCGTGGATATTTTGTTTTCTATTTGCTTGCTGCAAGACCTTATCCACTTCATCGGCCAAGCTTAAATCAGCAGATTCTTGACCAGAATCATCTGCATAAGCACTCTGTTGCTCATGCTCTTGCAATAGTTGAGCAATAAATTCTGCTTCACTCGTTGTTTTATTAGCTTGACGGGTACCACTTTTAGCTGGATTACGCGTCGCATAAATAGTTTCTGGTGATTTATCTCTTGCTTCTGTCTGGGACGACAGGTAAGGCTCTGCGGGGCGCATTTTATTTTTTCTTTTTGGTGTGCGGCTAGACCATAACAAAACCAATACAAGTAACAGCAAAATGCTGGTAACAATGCATAAAGTAGCCACTATCCAAGGGTAAAATTGTGGCGAGATTAACTGTGACCAAACATAATCGAAGTTAATAACTGGTTGCGCCGAGTTAACTTCATCTTCGACACTAGACTCTGTATCTATATTTTCTGGTGTAGGTGAAGGTTTAAGTGCTGGCTCTGCCTTTGGTATGTCTGTAGGTTCAGGTTTGGTCTGCTGGTGTTGATTTTCCTGTTGCAAGTCCTTTACCTGAGACGTTAATGCCACCAGCAATGCTTGCTGCTTAGCCATCTCAAGTTGCAGATTTTCTAACTGCTGCCTTAAGGCCTTTGACTCTTCATCATAAACCGGCTGATCTCGAGTCACTTGGGTTTCGACTTCAGGCGTCTGTGGCAAAGCCATTGGCAGAGTTTGTGTTACCTCTTTTGCACTTACATCTGGGCTTGGTATGGCCAATACTTCACTGGATGTAGTAACCAAAGAAAGAGGATTTTTAATTAACTGCTGATATTCTGCTTCTGCCTGTTTAGCACTCAACAGATTTATTTGTTCATTTGAGGGTATGGTAATCTGGCTACCTGTAATTATGTGACCAATATGGCCGTCTCTAAAAGCCTCTGGATTGGTTTTGTATATGGCTATTAGCATCTGCCATGGATTGGTATTTACAGGCGCATTTTCCACCGCCACCCGCCATAAAGTTTGCTCAGGTGCTACCACAACCTGCTTTTGTCCAACTAGATTATCCGCACTGTTAATATCTTCTGCACTCACTTGAGCGGCGGAAAATAGGCAGCAACTTGCTAGTATTAATGTGAATAACCAATGATAGGCCATATGTATCTTCATAATTTGATATCAACTAGTTAAGTCATAGCTTGGACTTATATTAAAACATAAAAAAAGGTGCGCCTTATAATCAAGGCAGCACCTTATTAGGTATTAATTAGAACCCACACTCAAGCTAATATTACTGCTCAAGTAAAATACGCAACATACGACGTAGCGGTTCTGCTGCACCCCATAACAATTGGTCACCAACGGTAAAGGCAGACAGATACTTAGGCCCCATATTAAGCTTTCGCAACCGCCCTACTGGCGTTGCCATGGTGCCCGTAATCTTTGCTGGCGTTAATTCTGCCATGGTGGCCTCACGATCATTAGGTATGACGCTAACCCATTCGTTAGCACCAGCCAACATATCTTCGATTTCATCCATAGGCACATCATTATTCAGCTTAATGGTAAAGGCTTGAGAATGACAGCGCATAGCACCAATGCGCACACACAGACCATCGACAGGAATTACACTTTGCTCTAAGTTGCCAAGGATTTTGTTGGTTTCAGCATGGGCCTTCCATTCTTCTCGGCTCTGACCATTGTCAAGCTGAGAATCAATATAAGGAATCAAACTACCTGCCAAAGGCGCACCAAATTGGCTAATATCATTCGCATCAGCACGAATGGCAGCAGAGACTTTACGATCAATATCCAAAATAGCCGAAGCTGGATCGGCCAACTCAGCACCTACAGATTGGTTGATATAACCCATCTGGTTAAGTAATTCACGCATATGCCGAGCACCACCACCAGAAGCAGCCTGGTAAGTCATGGCTGATAACCATTCAACCTGATTATTAGCAAATAAGCCACCCAAGGCCATCAACATAAGACTGACAGTACAATTGCCACCAATAAAGTCTTTTTTGCCAGCCACTAAGGCCTGATCAATAACGTCACGGTTAACGGGATCAAGGATAATCACACTGTCATCGGCCATACGCAAACTTGAAGCCGCATCAATCCAATAACCTTGCCAACCCTCTGCCCGCAGAGGACCAAAAACAGATTTTGTGTAGTCACCACCCTGACAGGAAATAATAATATCCATGGTCTTTAAGACCTCAAGATCATGGGCATCCTGTAATACGGGAACATCAACACCATAGTCAGGGGCTGCCTGACCGGCCTGAGAGGTGGTAAAAAATACTGGCTCAATATGCTGAAAGTCATTTTCTTCCTGCATACGTTGCATCAGCACAGAACCCACCATGCCCCGCCAGCCTACTAAACCTACACGCTTCATTTTAAACCTCATCTACAATAAACATTAGCCAATTAATTGGTCCTAAGAGCCAGTATAGTATGCTGGCCTAATGCTTATATTTAAAAAACTGTTACCCCTCATTTAAAGGGGAAATTATTGTGACCTTAAGTATAGGTCAAATAGCCTTATTTCTTGCTTCAATAAGCAATAATTTAAGGCTCTCAAGTACTGTTTCCATTTTAACCGCTTATAAGCGCAGAAACTACTGCCTCACCCATAGTTTCAGTATTGACGATCTGACAGCCTTCACTGGCTATATCAGCTGTGCGCAAACCTTGATCCAAGACCTTACTAACGGCCAATTCAATAGCGTCAGCTACCTCACCCTCACCAAGGGAATACCGCAGCATCATAGCGGCAGATAAAATAGTAGCCAAAGGGTTTGCCTTGCCCTGCCCAGCAATATCTGGCGCCGAACCATGGCAAGGCTCGTACATACCTTTACCGTTGGCATCTAAGGAGGCCGAAGGCAACATACCGATGGAGCCTGTTAACATAGCGGCAGCATCGGAGAGAATATCGCCAAACATATTACCCGTCACCAAAACATCAAATTGTTTGGGTGCTCGCACTAGTTGCATGGCGGCATTATCAACATACATATGACTTAGTTCCACATCGGGGTAGTCCTTGGCCATATCATCCATAATTTCGCGCCACAGAACAGTAACCTCTAACACATTGGCTTTATCCACGGAACAAAGTTTGCCGTTGCGGGCGCGGGCGGCTTCAAAAGCCACTTTACCTATACGGCGTATTTCTGACTCACTGTAGACATAGGTGTTATAACCCTGACGTTCACCTGATTCTAAGGTGCGCACACCCCGTGGCTGGCCAAAGTAAATACCACCAGTCAATTCACGGACTATCAGAATATCCAAACCTGAAACCACCTCTGGTTTCAAAGTTGAAGCATCAGCTAATTGTGGATACAGAATTGCAGGACGCAGATTACCAAACAATTCCAGACCTGAGCGAATGCCTAACAAGCCTTTCTCTGGACGAATAGCCATATCTAGACCATCCCACTTAGGACCACCCACGGCCCCCAAAAGAATAGCATCGCAGGCCTTGGCTTTAGTCATGGTTGCTTCTGGCAGAGGCCCACCAGTCGCATCAATGGCAGCACCACCTAGCAAAGCTGAATCTATGGTTAAATCTAAGCCAAATTTTTCCTTACTGGCTTCCAGAACCTTAACAGCTTCGGCAATAATTTCTGGGCCTATACCATCACCTGGCAAAACCAATACGTTATGAGTCATGTATAAATTCCTTATTCAGCAAACAACCAGGGAGCCTGCGCTTTGCGCTTAGCTTCATATTGCTTAATAAAATCAGACTGTTCTAAAGTCAAACCAATATCATCTAAGCCATTTAGCAAGCAGTGGCGCCTAAAGTTATCTACAGAAAAGTTGATATCACCTAACTGCGCACCTTTAATACATCCTGCCTCCAAATCGACAGTAAGATTAAAACCTTTATTACTAGTGGCTTCTTTAAACAATTCATCTACCTGTTGTTCAGATAGGGTGATGGGCAAAATGCCATTCTTAAAGCAGTTATTATAAAAAATATCCGCAAAGCTAGGGGCAATAACGCAGCGAATGCCAAAGTCTAACAAAGCCCATGGCGCATGCTCGCGACTAGATCCGCAACCAAAATTTTCCCGTGCCAGCAGAATACTGGCTTTAGTGTAAGGTTCCTGATTAAGAATAAAGTCAGGATTGAGTGGGCGCTGGGAATTATCAGCATCCGGCTGACCTTCATCTAAATAGCGTAACTCATCAAATAAGTTAGGCCCAAAGCCAGAACGCTTAATGGATTTTAAAAACTGCTTAGGAATAATCATATCCGTATCGACATTAGCACGATCAAGGGGAGCGACTATACCTGTTAATTGCGTAAATGCTTGCATCATAATCTCCTTAACCAAAGTCCCGAACGTCAACAAAGTGACCAGCAATAGCCGCAGCGGCGGCCATAGCAGGACTTACCAAGTGCGTCCGGCCACCAAAGCCTTGACGACCTTCAAAGTTGCGATTGGAAGTGGAAGCACAGTGCTCTCCCGTACCCAGCTTGTCAGCATTCATGGCCAAACACATGGAACAACCAGGCTCACGCCACTCCAAACCGGCAGCTTCAAAAATCTTATCCAAACCTTCCGCCTCAGCCTGTTGTTTTACCAGACCAGAACCAGGTACGACTAACGCTTGTTTAATCGTGGTAGCCACCTTATGGCCAGCAACCACTTCTGCCGCGGCACGCAAATCTTCAATACGACTATTGGTGCAGGAGCCAATAAATACTCGATCTAACTGAATATCCGTAATGGCTTGCTCAGCTTGCAAACCCATATATGCAAGTGCCCGCTCAATACTACTGGCTTTAACTTGATCTTGCTCTGTCGCTGGGTTGGGTACCTGTGCTGATACTGGCAACACCATTTCTGGGGACGTACCCCAAGTGACTTGTGGGGCAATCTTACTACCATCCATAACCACGACTTGATCAAACACCGCATCAGCATCAGAATGCAGATCTTGCCACGCGGCTACAGCCATATCCCATTGTTCACCTTGAGGTGCATAAGGACGGCCTTTTACATAGTCTATGGTCGTTTTATCAACGGCTACCATACCAACCCTAGCACCCGCTTCAATGGCCATATTACAGACTGTCATACGCCCTTCCATGGACATATCAGCAAACACTTGTCCGGCAAATTCAATGGCGTAACCAGTGCCACCAGCAGTACCAATTTCACCAATAATTGCCAAAACTACATCTTTAGCAGTGACGCCTTTACCTAAGACACCATCAACTTTGACCAGCATATTTTTGGATTTTTTCTGGATCAGGCACTGAGTGGCCAATACATGTTCTACTTCTGAAGTACCAATGCCATGAGCCAAGGCGCCCAGAGCACCATGGGTGGCGGTATGGGAATCACCACAAACTACTGTCATGCCAGGCAAGGTAGCACCCTGCTCAGGCCCTACAACATGGACAATACCTTGGCGAGCATCCTGCATCTTAAACTCAGTAATACCAAAGTGATCACAGTTTTCACCTAAAGTCATAACCTGAATTTTTGACACCGGATCGGCAATACCATTGACACCTACAGAACGTTCCTGAGTCGTGGTTGGTACATTATGATCTGGCGTGGCAAGGTTTGTATCTATACGCCATGGTTTACGACCAGCTATACGCAAGCCTTCAAAGGCTTGTGGTGAGGTAACTTCATGCAATAGGTGACGATCAATATAAATCAGGCAACTACCATCTTCTTGTTGATGCACTAGATGCGCATCCCAAAGTTTATCGTAAAGTGTCTTTGCGGCCATCTCAGCCTCCTGTTATTTGTCTCTATCTAACTAGGAATAACATTAATAATAACGCTATTTTCGACTATTAAGGATATTATACGTACAGATCAACAATAACTCTAATTCATATTTTTTATATATTGGATTCCAATTAGGAATACAAATGCACTATACTTAGGATAAGTTTAGCCTCACTTAAACATACCTAATTTATATGGACACACAACAACTGCAAGCCTTTGTTACTGTTGCCAGACTGGGCTCATTCTCTCAAGCTGCCGAGCAACTGTATTTAACCCAGCCGGCAATTAGCAAGCGCATTGATAAATTAGAGCAGCAACTAAACGCCCGCCTATTTGACCGCATAGGCCGCCATGTAAATCTGACTGATGCGGGTATGGTTCTATTACCCAAAGCCCAACATATATTGGCAACTTTAGAGGATACAAGTCGCGAACTAAGTAACTTATCTGGCCGCGTGGAAGGTGAATTACGTATTGCTACCAGCCATCATATTGGCTTACATCGCTTGCCTCCTTATTTGCGTGAATACCAACAGGCTTTCCCTAAAGTAAAACTGGATATTCAATTTGCCGAATCAGAAGTTATCTACCAAGGTGTTCTTGAGGGTTTATGGGAAATTGGCATTATTACCCTAAGCCCTCACCCGCACACACAATTACAACAAGAAGTGGTCTGGCAGGACGAAATGCATTTTGTATGTTCGCCCAGTCATCCCTTAGCCATTGCCCAAAATGTAAGTTTGCAGGACTTAGGCAATTTTGATGCGCTTCTGAGTAAGCCCGGCACTTTTACCCGCGAACTACTTAGCCAACGTTTTGATCAAGCCAAGGTTGACCTACCTGTAGCTACATCAACAAATAACTTGGATACTCTACGAATGCTAGCCAGTACGGGCATGGGCTGGAGCCTATTACCGCATACTCTGCTAAACAACGACATTACGGCCATCGCAAGCAATATACCCACAATTGTTAGACATTTAGGTTGTGTTAGCCACAAGCAAAGAAGTCTTTCAAATCCAGCCCAACAATTGATGTCTTTACTACAAACTTTATAGCTAAAATAAATACTTAAATTAACAAAATTATGCTTACCAAAAGCGCTAAATTTGGTCTACAATTGCCGAAAACAATAAACTAGTCAATTATTTTAATAGTGACAAAAAAGCGGGCAATTAAATGAATATGACAAAGCCTATACGCTATGCATTTTTGCAAGTCCCCAGTTACTCCATGATCACCTTCTCGTCTGCTGTGGCAGCATTGCGTGGAGCCAATTATATCAGTGGGCAAACTCTCTATGAGTGGGAAATTGTTACCATGACTGGTACGCCAGTGACTGCTAGTGTAGGTTTTGAAGTAGGCCCTACCAAGTCTATTCATGAGCTAAATTTGACTGGCTTAGAAGCCTTAGTGGTATGTGGTGGCACATATATTGATCGTGCCTATGACAAAAACACCCTAAGTTTTCTGCGCAAAGTAGCCAATGCCAAGGTTAATTTAGGCTCCACCTGTACCGGTAGCTATCTACTTGCCGCAGCGGGTCTGTTAGAAGGTTATAAGTGTACTATTCATTGGGAAAATCTAGCTGGTATGCGTGAAGAATTTCCTAATATACTGATGTCCTCTAACCTATTTGCCATTGACCGCGATCGTTTTACCTGTTCAGGGGGCAGCTCTTCTTTGGATATGATGCTGCAGTTAATTGGCCAACAACAGGGCCCCGAACTAGCTGCGGCTGTCTCAGAAATGTTTATTATGGAACGTATTCGTGACCATCATGACACCCAACGTATTCCATTACGCTTACATCTCGGCAATAGCCAACCCAAATTAATCGAAGCCGTCGCCCTGATGGAAGCCAATTTGGAAGAAACCATTTCTCTAGATGATTTAGCTAGGTATGTTGGGGTATCTCGTCGACAACTGGAGCGTCTATTCCAGAAACATATAAAATGTGTACCCTCACGCTACTACCTTGAATTGCGTCTAAACCGTGCCCGTCAACTTTTATTACAGACCAACCTATCTATTATTGATGTATCTTTGGCTTGTGGCTTTGTTTCAGCCCCCCACTTTTCAAAGTGTTATCGGGATTTCTTTGGTATTCCCCCACGGGAAGAGCGACGTCGATTTGCGCCGGGCACAGGGAGTCAACTAAATTCCTCAGCAAACCACGCAGAGGCCGAAGAAGCCAACCCCAACTTACAACAAACTAGTTGAAAAGTGCATAAGATAAAATCTTTCTAACGCTTTCTCCGACGTCGTCTAAGATCACGAGAATCAGCAGCTGAAGCGATTTCTTTAGGTTTTGGCAAGGCCACCTCTTTTGCTAGCTCAGGGAAAGGGTCTTGTTTATTAGGGAAAGCCATCGCATTTACAAAATAATCTTGAAAAGCTGGCTCTACAGCTGTTTCTACTTTTTCAATCTGCCTTACCACAGTCTCAATAACAGGCCGCGATTCTTGATCTAGCAGCGCGACACGGGCTCCAGTACCTGCTGCATTGCCTGCTGCAGACACCTGATCCAATTTACAATCTGGTATCAGGCCTAGAACCATGGCGTACTTAACATCAATATGACTACCAAAGGCACCAGCCAAACGAATGCGTTCAACCCGATCGACACCTTGATAATCCATTAATAATTTGATGCCAGCATAGAGCGCCGCTTTAGCCAATTGGATAGCACGTACATCATTTTGGAGAATTTTCACAGCTGAATGTTGTTCTGTAGCCGGTAATATTTCATAGGCAAAAGTCCGACCATCAGGCTTAATTCGTGAGCTTTGTGCAGCTAAGTTGCCATCAATCACACCATCCTGATTAATAACACCTGCTAAATAGAGCTCTGCTACCACTTCAATAATCCCAGATCCACAAATACCCGTAATCCCTGAATCAGCAACAGCCTCGGCAAAACCCTCTTCATCAGACCAGAGTTCACAGCCGATCACGCGATAACGTGGTTCTAAGGTTTCTGGATTGATGCGAATACGTTCAATCGCACCAGCAGCAGCACGCTGTCCTGAACTTATTTGCGCGCCTTCAAAAGCCGGCCCTGTGGGACTAGAACAAGCAACCAAACGATGGCGATTACCAAGTACAATCTCAGCATTGGTGCCAACATCTACCAGCAAAGTCATGGCATCATGGTTAAAGGGTTCCTCAGCTAAAACCATACCTGCGGTATCCGCACCAACATGACCCGCAATACATGGCAATAAATAGGCACGCGCCTGCGGGTTAAGGTATATATCCATATCTTTAGCTAGCTTACTAACGGCCATATCTGTAGCTAAAGCAAAAGGTGCACCACCCAGCTCAACTGGATTAATACCCAATAGCAAATGATGCATTACGGGGTTGGCCACAAAAGTAATTTCTAAAATATCTGTGGTCTCGCAAGCTGCCTGCTGCACTAAATCGAGCACCAAGGTATTTAAGGCTTCACGCACTACCTTGGTCATCTCCTGCTCACCACCAGGATTCATCATCACATAAGAGACGCGACTCATTAAGTCTTCGCCAAAGCGTATTTGAGGATTCATTACCCCAGCACTGGCTTTCACTTCACCACTAACCAAATCACATAAGTGAGCTGCAATGGTGGTGGAGCCCACATCAACAGCAATCCCGTACAAACGATCATGAAACCCGGGCCACACAGCAACGACTTGTTTACCTTCTCGAACCGCTACGGTTACACACCACTTACCTTGTCGCAATGTGGTCTGCAATTGGGGCAATAAGGATACATCATAATCTAAGTCAGACAGTTGCCAGTCTTGTTCAAGGGCATTTAATAAACGGCGTAGATCACCCGATGGGTCATGCATATCGGGCTCTTGAACTTCAACATAGTACAAATGTACCAAGGGATTCAGGGAGATTTCATGATGTTCAGCACCTTTGCGAATGGTTTGGTGGTGCACCTGACTTTCCGCTGGCACATCAACTACGATGTCGTTAAGGACTTTAGTATGGCAACTTAATCGACGTCCGGGTTTTAGTTCTCGGCGTTCAGCATATTTTATTTCTGGTGCGGTAATAGGTTCTAAGCTGTCAGCAGTGGAGGTAATACCAAATTTAGCAAATTCACCTTCACTGACCAAAATCTGACAACGACCACAAATACCGCGACCACCGCATACCGAGTCAATATCCACATTTAAATAGCGTGCAGCCTGCAGTAAAGGCGTACCCACAGGAAACCTACCGCGTTTCCCTGAAGGTGTAAATACAACCAAAACCTCATCAGCCTGATTAGTCATAATATTGCTCTCAACCCTTTACCCGAACTATTTAATGTAATGGTTTAACAAACTATTGGTATTTAACAGTTGGTTTACAAAACCAACCAAATTGCATATTAGCAACTAAATACGGGGCCATTAAAGCCCCGTGTTGATTTATCTTAAGATATTAACCACGACGACGGCGTCGGCCACCACGACCCTCTCTTTCAGGTGTCGGCTCACGATAGGCTTTAATCCAGTTTTTGCATTCTGGGTCATGTCCCATCATTAAATCACCACCGCGAATACCTAGCATCACCTCTTCGTGCATTGGGTTCACAATGGCAGAAGTCATACCAGCGCCGATGGCACAGGCAATAAAGGTACAATTAACGCCATTACGATTGGGCAAGCCAAAACTAAAGTTTGAGGCGCCACAAGTGGTATTCACTTTTAATTCAGTACGCAATCGATGAACTAGCTCCATTACTTGGCGCCCGGAGGTATTAATAGCCCCTACGGGCATAACCAAAGGGTCCACTACAACGTCTGAAGCCGGAATACCATAGTCCGCAGCCCTATTAACAATCTTTTGAGCTACATCAAAGCGCACATTGATATCTTGTGAAATACCCGTTTCATCATTAGAAATAGCTACCACAGCAGCGCCATATTTTTTAACCAAGGGCAGGACACGCTCTAATGATTCATCCTCACCAGTCACTGAATTCAATAGCGCCTTACCTTTGTATACTTTCAAACCAGCTTCTAGAGCTTCAATAATCGATGAATCAATTGCCAATGGGACATCAACCAACGACTGCACCAGTTCAATAGTTTGTGCCAATATAGCTGGCTCATCCGCCAAAGGAATACCGGCATTAACATCTAGCACAGTGGCACCAGCCGCTACCTGCGCCAAAGCATCGGCCTCTACCCGACTAAAATCACCATTTTTCATCTCTTCAGCTAACAACTTACGGCCAGTTGGATTAATGCGCTCACCAATTACGGCAAAAGGGCGATCAAAGCCAATCACTACTTCTTTGGTTGCTGAACTGATAATTGTATCGGTCATGATATTTTCCTAATAAAAATAAAAGGCCACATTATAAATGTGACAGCTGTGAGCTAAGGATAACTTAGTAACAAGCTAGCTCACGGTAAAACCCTTGCTGTTAATGGTGAAACGGCCATCCTGCACCTTATACATCCATTGCGCTGATTTCTTTAAGCCACCCAGAGGGTAAAGATGGCATTGCTCAATCAAACACTCTGGATCAGCAGCCATACCCACCACTAGATCACGCACTAACTCACTCGGCTCCGAAGAAGGAGCGTTAACGTATTTGCCTAAGAATGAATCTTTTAAGGATAACTTCAGCATATTTACTGGGTTACGAGTTAAAAATCGTACCGAAGCCCCTACCCCACAATGAGCAGCATGCCGCATTAAGGTCTTTATGGTTGCCAAACCTGGCACGCCAATATGCACTGGTAGCTGATTACCAGCAGCACGAATTGAGCGTTCCCATGCAAATATAGGCGCTGCTTCAAAGGCAAACTGGGTGGCCAAATAAAGCTGCATATCTGTCTGTTTGGCGTAATCATTTTTTTGTTGAATCGCCAAGGCACAATCTGCCGGAGAAATATCTGGGCTACCTTCGGGATGGCCTGCTAATCCCATTTTCTGCATGCCATACTTTTCAAATAAACCCGTCTGTAGCACTTCCATAGAACTACTAAACTCGCCTACTGGGTTCGTTACACCGCCACCAATCAATAGGCCTTCGGTAACACCTGTCTCAGCTTGCAAAGAGGCCAGATTTTGTTCCAGAAATTGCGCGGAAGGTATAGAACGTGCTGCAAAGTGAGGCACTGGATTAAACCCCTCATCTTTGAGTCGACCCACGGTTTTAACCGTATCGGCAAAATCAGATCCTGGCAGAAAAGTAACATAGACCGTACAGCCAGGGCGTAAAATATCAGCAAAACTGTCAACCTTTGCCGCCCCACCAGGAGTGACTTCAACAGTTGTTTTTTGCATCAGATCAATAATAGCTTGTTTTTCAGCCACCGCAGATAAAGCCATAATCACGATCTCCGAATTAGACTTGTTAAGCCTCTTGAATACCACCAGCGGCAACTAATTGCGCTAGTCTTTCATCAGTATATTCTTGTTCAAGGCGGGCAACAGTAACCTGCAGTACCGCTTGCAAATCATCGTCACAGGGCTGATTATCACGCCGCCATTCAGATAAATAGCCATCGGTACCATGCATACCTGATCGCATAGCTGCTCTATCTATGGCCTTCTCGAAGCGCTCAGACAGAGGTTGCTTGGCCGCTTTGCGTCCCTGTTTAACAATCACTTGCGCGGGAATATCCCGCCACATTACCAAAGTTAATGTTGCCATTTAATTACCTTAGCTTCATTCTGTTGCATAAATTGCTGCAAATCTTGAGCCATTTGCCCATAACCGGTCACAATTTTCTGGTACTCCAAACCCAAACTTTGAGCTGCAGCCTCAGCATAATGATCAAGTTCACGGCTTTCATCTTGGGCCATGTAGACCAACTTTTTATAATGGCCAAATAACATGGGGATTAATTTAGGCTTATCCGTTAATCCCATACCCTGCATTATCAGTTGGTCAAAATGCCGGGCTAAGTAATCTGTTAAGTAAAAGGTACCTAACTCTGCTTCAGCTAATTGCGCAAAGGCTTGGCTACCAGCGTAAAATTCATAACAATGTGCACCCTGTAAACGCTGAACCTGATATTTTTCTAATACCCTATCCAACTGTCCGCCCGTACCACAATCAGCAAAGCCAACGTACACTTGATCATATTCACCGGCAAAATCTTTTAAGCGCTGCTCTACAGCAGCTGGGATTTTTTCCGGTCGGTTATGCAATTCAGCTGGAATTTGCGAAATACGCACATTATCCCAACCATTGCTTCGAGCTACAGCCGAGATTTCACGAGCAATAGCACCACACGCAATAATCAACAATTTAGCCGGCTGCATAATAGACCGTGGGGTTAAATTACGAATATCAGGCTCGGGCCCGACGTTCCATAATCATGGTTTTTGCTGTCTCTACTGCCACAGCCGCATCACGACAATAAGCATCGGCACCTATGGCTTCACCAAACTCTTCATTTAATGGAGCGCCGCCTACTAAAACTAAATAATCATCTCGAATACCCTGCTCCTTGAGGGTATCAATAACCACCTTCATATAGGGCATAGTTGTGGTTAACAGGGCAGACATGCCCAAAATATCGGGTTTATGCTCTTCCAAAGCAGCTATATAGTCTTCAACTGGTGTATTAATACCAAGGTCCACCACTTCAAAACCGGCACCTTCCCACATCATGGCTACCAGATTCTTACCAATATCGTGAATATCACCTTTTACCGTACCAATAACGGCCTTACCAAGGGGTTCAGCACCCGTTTCGGCAAGCAGTGGTCGTAGAATGGCCATACCGGCTTTCATGGCGTTGGCCGCCATCAATACCTCAGGCACAAATAAGATACCATCGCGGAAATCAATACCAACAATTGTCATACCTGCAACCAAGGCTTCATTTAACGCCTTATCTGGTGCCCAACCACGGTCTAGTAGTATCTGCGTGCCCTCGGCAATTTCGTCTTCCATGCCGTCATAAAGATCGTCATGCATTTGTTCTACCAACTCTTCGTCACTTAGCGTACTAAGATCTAAATCATCTTCATATTGATCATCGGACATTGATATCACTCCTGCAAATAATCATATCCCAAACACAATCGGGGACCCTATGGCGGCTAGGTTATCAGGCTTGATATTGGACGCTGACATTTTCACGACAACAGATTATCGGAAAACGACTAACTACTGCTTTTGCATTACAAACCTTATGACTAATCATAACATTTTCTAATTTACATGGACTTGAGGAAATTACAGGTACTATGAACCCTGCTCAATTATAACTTTTGAATATATCAATAATGTTATTTATTTATGTAAAAACGACCTTTATTGTTCACTCACTTCAAGAAAGCCTGCCATATCCTTCCACATTCCAGTAAAATGCCCAGCGTTTATGCATATCCGATTATTGAACTCGAGGTTCCTAACATGGCAAAGATTATCGATGGTAAGCAGTTCGCTGCCGACTTGCGAGAGAAAATGGCCAAACAAGTTACATCCCTTGCTGACCAGCATCAAATAACACCAGGCTTGGCGGTTGTTCTGGTAGGTGAAGACCCAGCTAGCCAGGTGTATGTTCGCAACAAAGGTAAACAAGCCACGGAATGTGGTATTAACTCCATTGAACATAAACTTGATGAATCAACCAGTGAAGAAACACTACTACAACTGATTAGCGACATGAATCAGGATTCATCCATCAATGGTATCTTAGTTCAGCTGCCCCTGCCTAAGCATATTGATGCCGATAAAGTACTAAATGCAATTGATCCAACAAAAGATGTTGATGGCTTCCATCCCATTAATGTCGGGCTATTGGCTACAGGTGGTAAAGGTATGATTCCTTGTACCCCCTTGGGCAGTCTAATGTTGCTACAAGATCACTTGGGTGATTTAACAGGACTAAATGCCGTTGTGGTTGGGCGCTCCAATATCGTTGGTAAGCCCATGTTTAATTTACTTTTACAACAAAGTTGCACCGTTACTATAGCGCATTCTCGCAGCCAGAATATTGAAGCCATTGTAAGAGCCGCCGATATTGTTGTTGCTGCTGTTGGCGTGCCTGAACTTGTCAAAGGTTCTTGGATCAAGCCTGGAGCCACAGTTATAGATGTAGGCATAAACCGTATTGAAGTAGATAGTGGCAAAACCAAACTGGTAGGTGATGTTGATTTTGCCAGTGCTGCTGAAGTCGCAGGCGCCATTACTCCCGTACCTGGTGGTGTTGGCCCTATGACTATTGCCTGCCTGCTTTACAACACTTTGGTTGCCGCTTGCCGACAACATGAAGTTGAACTGCCGCCAGCCTAATTAGAAACACAAAAAAGCCCGCTCTTAATAGCGGGCTTTTTTTGTATCTAAAGTAACGTGGATTACTTATAGACTGGGAAGCGACCACATAGCTCAGCTACTTTTGCACGCACTTCAGCAATAACGGCTTCATTGTCGACATTATCTAAAACATCGCACATCCAGCCAGTCATGGTGCCTACTTCTTCAGTACCAAAACCACGGCTAGTAATAGCCGGCGTACCCACACGAATACCAGAGGTCACAAAAGGTGATTGCGGATCATTTGGCACTGAGTTTTTGTTCACCGTAATATGTGCAGCACCTAATGCGGCATCAGCTGCCTTACCCGTAATACCTTTATCGATAAGATCAACCAACATAAGATGATTTTCGGTACCACCAGAAACAATTTTGTAACCACGCTCTTGGAATACAGCCGCCATCACCTTAGCGTTATCAACAACTTTTTGTTGATAGTCAGTAAATTCTGGCTCCAAAGCTTCTTTAAAGGCCACTGCCTTGGCGGCAATAACATGCATTAATGGGCCACCCTGCTGACCAGGGAAAACAGCTGAATTAAGCTTCTTCTCTACCGCCTCATTGGCACGGGCGAGAATCAAACCACCGCGAGGCCCACGCAAAGTTTTGTGGGTGGTAGTGGTACACACATCAGCATGGGGAATGGGGCTAGGATAATGACCGGAAGCAACCAAACCAGCTACGTGAGCCATATCAACCAGTAAATAAGCCCCCACACTGTCGGCGATAGCGCGGAATTTAGCCCAATCCATCACCTGTGAATAAGCAGAGAAACCAGCAATAATCATCTTTGGCTTATGCTCATCGGCCAAACGCTGTACTTCATCATAGTCCAATAAGCCCTGATCATTGAGGCCATACTGAATCGCATTGTAATTTTTGCCAGAGAAATTAACATGAGCACCGTGAGTCAAATGACCACCATGAGCGAGGCTCATACCCAATATAGTATCACCAGGACTCACCAAAGCTTGAAATACGGCAGCGTTAGCTTGTGAGCCAGAGTGTGGCTGCACATTGGCATAGTCGGCGCCAAACAGCTCTTTAGCTCTATCCATAGCCAAAACTTCTACCTTATCAACATATTCACAACCGCCGTAATAACGCTTGTGAGGGTAGCCTTCGGCATACTTATTGGTTAAGCCAGATCCTTGTGCCTGCATCACCCGAGGGCTAGTGTAGTTTTCAGAGGCAATTAGCTCAATATGCTGTTCTTGACGTTGTTCCTCTTCCTGAATTCCAGCCCATAGTTGTGGGTCAAAATCTTGGACATTATCAGACTTGTTAAACATCAATAGACTCCGTAGTTTTTCCTTGCGGAAATCAATAAAAAGAATTGCTTACACAACTCCCAAAAAATTCGCTTTGCATGTTATCCGTTAAACAATATCACCGTTATACAAAAACGACCCAATACACCAAAATAGCGCCACTTGAGCTTGTTGTATGAGTTTATTATTGTTGGAAATTTGCGTAACTGATTAAACAACTGCAATTGAGGGGCGCATTATGCCATATTTAATCGTAATATCCGAGGCAAAATAATTCATTTTTGGTGAAATCCATTCAATCTTTACGTATTCATTTGAGCAAATAGATGTTCTCTTATATAAAACTGTTTTCGCAGTTTAATATCACCCAATATATGTCTTTTTTGGCGCCTGATATTTAACCTAGTTAGGGATTATGAGACAATCATTAGTGATAACTAATTCACTATTTACCGTGGGTAATTTTTATGCCTCATAGTCTTTCTATTGATCCTACAACCAATCATTTAACTGCTGACTATGCCAAAGGAGCAGCGCAAGCCATATTAGCTCTTGGCCATAAGCACCCGCGAGTACATTGTATTACTAGCACTGTTGCCCAAGATATTTCCTCTGATTTTATTCTCGCAGTGGGTGCCAACTCTTCCTTTACCATAAATGTAGAAGAAATTTCTGAATTAGTGGCCGCTACTAACTCTCTTGTAATTAATATAGGCACCTTAGATAGCAACCGAAAAGCGGCTATTTTACCGGCTATTCAAACTGCCAAAGAATATGCTAAACCTTGGATTCTAGATCCGGTATCTGTCCATGCTTCCAACACCAGATTGCAATACGCACGTAATTTGTTGGAATACCACCCTGCTATTGTGCGCGGCAATGCTCTAGAAATTCAAAAGCTAGCTAATAGCAATAGTCCCATGGCAGCACAAGAGTTAGCTTTGCAATATGGCTGTGTGGTGGCCCAAACCGGAGAAACAGACATTATCACTAATGGTGTTAAGACTCTGATGATTGGCAATGGTCATCCTATGCAGACACGTATTTCTGCCATGGGCTGTGCCACGACCGCCTTTATAGCTTGCTTTATGGCTATAGACCACGATGCCTTTGATGCTGCCGTGCAAGCATTACTTATTATTGGTGTTGCTGCTGAGTTGGCTGCTAACCAATCATTTGGACCCGGTAGTATGCATATCAACTTACTGGATGCAATCTATACCATCAACGAGCAAAATCTTGCTCGCTATGGGCATATAGTAGAATTAGCGGGTCAGTAAACCCGCTATTATTTGATATCTGTGTCACTACTAGCTTAGCGACCCATAAATATAATTAGCTTAAGACCATGGCTAGGCTGCCACTTTTGACCCGACGGTTAAAATCGCAACTTGTACGCAGATGCCCAAGATGATGGCGCATAAGTTTAGCGCACACAGTTTTGTCACCCGCGATCAAGGCTTTAATTAAGTCGTTGTGTTCATCACGAGCACATTGGATTTCGCCCTGACCATACATAGCGATAATCAATGACGTTTGTGAAATTAGGCCGCGCAGCATATTTACATAAGGTTGATTTCCCGCAGCCTGCGCTAAACGCACATGAAACTCACCTGAGCGCCGCAATGCTGTGCCCATATCGCCATGTGCAAAGGCTTGCTCTTCCAGTGCCACCATCATTCTGAGGGCCTCTATTTCTGTCTCACCAAGGGCACCACAAGCCAGTTCCACTACGGCCAATTCAATTAATTCTCGGGCATCAAGGATTTGCTTGGCCAATACAACGTCTGGCGCAGCAACATAAGCACCTCTATTCTTGTGCATTACCACTACTTGTTCCGCCGCTAAACGTTGTAAAGACTGGCGAATAAGTGTTCGACTGACACCAAAGACCTGTGCCAAATCTTGCTCATTAAGCTTGGTATTAGGTGCTAAACGCTGTTCTAAAATAGAATCAAATAAGCGCCGATAAATATCGAGATTAGGGCCTTTTTCCTTAACTGATTCCACTAAGGTTTTGGTGTTCTTAGGCAACATATAAACTAGCTACCTCTATAGGTGGAATAACTATATGGAGATACCAACAAGGGTACATGGTAATGAGATGTTTGATCAGCTATACCAAATCGCAGTGGGATAATATTAAGAAATGCCGGCTGTGACTGGACCAAACCTTGCTGGCGGAAATAATCTCCCGCACTAAATTCTAGTTCGTATTCACCACAAGCAAATAGCGCTTCGGGAAGTACAGGATTATCACAGCGACCATCTGCATTGGTTACAGTCTCCATAATAAGCGCCTTGCCTTGCTCAGAGACGCGATAAAGACGTAAATGCATGCCCTGTGCTGGAATACCCTGTGCCGTATCTAACACATGTGTGGTAAGAAAACCCATATCAATACTCCTAAACTTATTTTTTTTGTAGCAACCAAGTACCCAATTGCTGTCTTTCAAGTGTTGTCATTTGTGTCATATTACCAAGTGGCATCACTTGTGTGGCCACAGACTGTTGATACACAGCTTCGCTATGCAAGCGTATTTGCAGCACATTTTCCAACATCACACCACCTGGTGCTGAGGCAAAAGCAGGCGACTTAGGCTGCGCAGCATGGCAATCAACACAATGTTGGGTAACGATAGCTAGGGCTTTATCATCACTGATTTTAGCAGGCGTCTCATTGGTTTGCTGATCGGCAACAATTGGGAGTGGTTTTGGTGCTGTAACATAAGCCATCACAAACATGGCCAACATAGCTACAGGTAAAATCCAGATAAACTGCTGCGCTTTATGACGAATATTAAAGTAATGGCGCACACCCACACTTACCAAGGAAACGCCTAACAAGATTAACCAGTTCCATTCATGACCATAGGTGCTTGGAAAATGGTTGCTAATCATAATAAATACCACAGGTAAGGTTAAGTAATTATTATGACGAGAGCGCAATAAAGCGTTTTTGGGTTTACTTGGGTCAGGTGTCTCCCCGGCCTCAACAGCAGCCACCAAAGATCGCTGGGCAGGCATAATGACAAAAAACACATTACCAACCATCATAGTGCCAATAATAGCGCCCACATGGATATAAGCAGCGCGGCCAGACATAAATTGTGAGAGCCCCCAAGCAGCTACTGTTAGAAACAGAATTAACACAATACCCAATAATGCTGGCTGGTGACGCAAGGGGCTTTTGCAAAGCAGATCATAGGCAATCCAGCCGATGACCAGTACGGCAACGCCTAGTGCAATAGTGGCGGTCGCGGACAGGGATGAGCCAGGGGCAACCAAATAACTATTGGCATTGATGTAATATACCAAAGCCAGCAATAAGACACCGGTGAGCCAAGTGCTATAGGCCTCCCATTTAAACCAGTGCAGATGTTTAGGCATAGTGGCAGGAGCTAAGTTATATTTTTGCAGGTGATATATCCCACCACCATGAATGGCCCATAGCTCACCTGCTAACTCGGGATTTTTAACTGTGCGGTCGAGGTTATTCTCTAACCACACAAAGTAAAAAGAAGCGCCTATCCATGCGATACCAACGATCACATGCACCCAGCGGACAATAAGGTTCATCCATTCAAGCAAGTGTGCTTCCATAATCAAGCCTCAATAAATTCATCAATAAGGGGTTGCAGATCGATTTGTGCTTGTAATTGGGTGGGCAATTCCACTTCCATAAGGTTTTTGCCACTGCCACTTCGATCTACGACTAGAAAATTTTGTTGTTCTGCGATGATCAGCAAAGGATGATGCCAAACACCAATGCCATAATTTACGCCTTGTTGTCCATTGGTAATAAAGACATGCAAACTACGGGGTTCTCCTGTCTCTGTTTTATCGGCAACAACAATTAAGAAAGGACAATTATCCAAGGGCATAAATGCCTGACTACCCAGAGGATGTTGTTCTAACATGGTTAATTGGATTGGATCAGCCCAGCGGCGAGAAGCAAATATATTGATAATCGCCTTGTCATCTGCTTGTGCCAAACCCACTGTGGATAAACGATGATAGCGTTCAGTAAAACCATTATTAATAGGAAAATGGTCAGCACCGGGCATCTCAATCACATCCCCAAAAGGTGCAAATGCCGCCCTAGTTAAAGGTTTTATATTGACTAGAGGTAAACTACTCATTAAGCACTCACCTTGCCCATTATGCGCAAACGCGATATCCCCCCATCGGGGAAAATATTAAGACGAATATGAGTTATAGGGCCCAGACTATTGAGCTCATCACGGTATTGATGAATCGCATCCATGGTTAATTTTTGTGCTGGTAACAGCTCAGACCAATACAAACTTTGGGGAGTTAATTGTTGGTCTGCACCAGCTTCCACATAAGCCCCCTGAATACTGCAAGTATCCGGGAAATTACCCTTAAAGTGTGCTGTATCCACGACCACTTCATGCACTTCCCCAGGTGCAGCAAGCGCAATTATAACCCAATCAAAACCTGGCTCTCGGCGCCGGGCAGTCTCCCAGCCATCACCCATATTGATACCACGACCTGGAGTTAAAATATTTTCCTTACGGCCAAAGTGTTCATCTGAACAAATGAGAGCCCGACCACCATTTTCCATGGCCGCCAAGTCAATAGTGTCACCTGCCTTCCAGTCTTTAACCACCTCACCATAAACCCTTAAACGGGCCACACCACCGTCTGGATAAATATGCAAACGCACATGGGAATAGGTATTGTTATCGTCAATGGTATATAGATGCTCACTATCCCCTTGCAGTGTTACAGCAGCCAAAATCGGATGCCATTGCGTATCTGCAGTTGGATCACCTTGGTCTACTAAACAGGCTTCTAAGGATGCGCTAGGGGCATAATTGCCAGTAAAAAATCGGGTATCAATATTTAAGCCCTTAATACGGCCTGGCACCGCCAAGCGCACGGTACAATGGTCATGACCAGGGCCACGCTTGCGCCGTGATTCCCAACCATCCATCCACTTACCATTGTCGTCATACACATCCTCTTTCCAGACAGGGTCATGGGCCTGCAGCATTCGATTCATATCAGCAAAAAAATCGTCGGTACAGGCAATGGCTTTGGCGCCTAATCGAGCATCCGCTAAGTTAGTCATTCTGTCAAAAGGATTGCTTGTCGTGGCTTGTTCAGTCATAAATCTGGTTCTCACATATCAGCCAGTCGAAAACTGGCAATCTTGTTAATTTCAATCAGTGCTTGGCGAAACTCTGTCTCTTTGTCATGTTCAATACGTTGTTTAAATGCAGCCAAGATGGCATGTCGATTACTGCCCTTAACAGCCTTGATAAAGGGAAAGCCAAACTTTTCTTTATAGGCAGCATTGAGCTTATTAAATTCAGCAAATTCACTATCGGTACAATATTGAATGCCTGCCCCAGCTTGTTCAGAAGTAGAAGCGGCCGTAAGGGTGCCAGCAATAGCTGCTTTGCCAGCTAAATCTGGGTGCGCTTTGATTAACGCCAATTGCTCGTCTTTGGAGGCTGCCAACATTTCTTCTGCAAAGGCTTGGGCAAGGGCTTGTTTGGAAGCAACATCATCTGACAAACCACGCTCAAATACGCGCTCAGCCACCCACGGTGAATGCTCATAAATATCTTTAAAATGCCCAACAAACGCCTCACGTGACATTGCTTCTGGAACACAGGTGGTAAAGTTATCCACTATTTAACCCTCATAAGGATGATGTTGATACCAATGCCGAGCAATATCTACCCTTCTGGCATACCAAATATCGGGGAACTGTTTGGTATAAGCTAAAAAGCGTTGAATAGCCTTAAACCTCGCTGGTCTGCCTAGCAAACGGCAATGCATACCTATGGATAACATTTTCGGTGAGTGCGCCCCTTCTTCGTAAAGCACATCAAAGGCATCTTTCAAATACTGAAAAAACTGTTCACTGGTATGGAACCCTTGATTGGTAGCAAAGCGCATATCATTGGTGTCTAAGGTATAAGGAATCACCAGCTGTGGTTTATCATAGTCTGTATTCCAAAAAGGCAGGTCATCACTATAGTCATCAGAGTCATAGAGAAACCCACCCTCTTCTGCAACTAGTTCACGGGTATTTGGACTATTGCGTCCCGTATACCATCCTAAGGGGCGTTCTCCAGTAATACCCTGTAAGATCTTGATCGCCTTATGGAGATGCTGACGCTCTTCTTGCTTATCCATATATTGATAATCTATCCAACGATAACCATGGGAGCAAATTTCATGACCAGCTTGATGCATGTGTTTAATTAACTCAGGATGACGCTCAGCAGCCATAGCTACAGCAAAAATCGTTAAGGGAATTTGCTCCTGACGGAATAATTCCAGAATACGCCATACCCCTGCCCGACTGCCATATTCATAAATTGACTCCATACTCGGGTGGCGTACACCTGGATAGGGCTGAACACCAATGATTTCTGACAAAAAAGCTTCAGATTCTTGATCCCCGTGTAAAATACACCGCTCACCACCTTCCTCGTAATTCAGTACAAAAGATAGGGCAACCCTTGCCCCTTGTGGCCAAACCACCGTTGGCGGGTTAGCGTTATAACCAATAAGATCCCGTGGATAAGAAGATGTCATAGATTCACTCATATTCAACTAATCAACATTTATTGTCTGGTTAGAAGGTTATGCATTATCAGCAAAGCCGTTATAATTAAACCTTAGCTAGTTCATTTCTCAGTCATCAACCAAGACAATAAAAACATTATTGTATACAATTTTATCTGAAAGTTTTAAAACTGCCAAGACATGGCTCCAGGCTTTGGTTAAAATAGCCGCCCAAAGACCGTTCCCTTAAGAGATATGCAGGGTTAAGGCCTGCTAACTATGGCTATTTCATAAATATGATACAACCTGATTCAAGACGCTTCTGCGTGGCGCCAATGATTGATTTTACCGACCGCCATTTTCGTTATATGGCGCGGCTAGCCAGTCAGCAAGCAACCTTATTTACTGAAATGATTACGACTGGAGCCATTCTTAATGGTAATCAGGATTTTTTGTTGGGACACAGCCCTAGTGAACAGCCTTTAGTGCTGCAACTGGGTGGCAGCAATCCCATGGAACTTGCTCAATGTGCAAGGATTGGTAACGAGTTTGGTTACAATGAAATCAATCTAAATGTTGGCTGCCCTAGTGATAAGGTGCAACATCATAAAATTGGTGCCTGTCTAATGGCAGAGCCAAGTTTAGTTCGTGAATGCCTACAGGCAATGGCTGAGCATAGTCAGGTACCGGTTACTATCAAACATCGTATTGGCCTCGATGATGATGATAGCTACGAAACTTTTGCGGCATTTGTAGATGAGGTGCAAGGAGATCATTGTCAGGTTTTTTACGTACATGCTCGCAATGCTATTTTGCAAGGCTTATCACCTAAACAAAACCGCGAAATTCCGCCCTTACAATACGCCAAAGTATATCGCCTAAAACAAGACTTTCCGCACCTACAAATTATTATCAATGGTGGCATTGAAACTTTGTCTGAGGGCCAAGCGCATTTACAACAGGTAGATGGCGTTATGCTGGGCCGTGCCGCCTATCATAACAGTGCCCTGCTGCTGGATGTGGACCAACAGATTTTCAATACTGGTATGCCGCGAGACCGCCAATATATAGTAGATGGCTATTTAACGTATATGACTGAACAACATGCCCAGGGCACGTCATGGCATCATATGGCAAAGCATTTGATGGGGCTCTTCCATGGCTTACCAGGTGCCCGCAATATGCGCCGTCATTTAAGTGAGAATATTCACGGTGCTTCGGCATCCTTAACAGTTATCGAAGACGCCTTAAGTCTGGTAGAATATAACCCATAATTTAACAACGAATAGAACCATGAATAAATTAGATCAACTGAAAGCCATGACCTTGGTAGTCGCCGATACCGGCGACCTAAACGCCATTAAGAGCTTTTTACCTGAAGATGCTACTACCAATCCTTCTTTAGTGCTAAAAGCAGCCCAACTAGAGGACTACCAACACCTTATTGGCGAAGCCAAATCTTGGGCGCAAGCACAAGGTGGCAGTGAGCAACAAATAATGGATAACACCTGTGATTATCTGGCTGTTGCCATCGGTAAAGAGGTACTCAGTGCTATTCCCGGCCGCATTTCCACAGAGGTTGACTCACGCCTTTCCTTTGACACGGCAGCTACTGTTGCCCGTGCCAAGCGTATTATTGATCTTTATGCTCAACAAGGGGTCAGTAAAGACCGAGTGCTTATTAAGATTGCCTCCACTTGGGAAGGTATTCAAGCGGGTAAGCAATTGGAAAGTGAAGGCATCAACTGTAACTTAACTTTATTGTTTAGCTTTGCTCAAGCAGTAGCATGTGCCCAAGCTGGTGTGTATTTAATTTCACCCTTTGTTGGACGCATCTTAGATTGGTACAAAAAAGCCAACAATGTTGATAGCTACCCTGCTGCTGAAGACCCTGGCGTACTATCCGTAAGTCGTATCTATAGCTACTACAAGCACTATGGCTACAACACCATTGTGATGGGTGCTAGCTTCCGCAATACCGGTGAAATCGAACAACTAGCTGGTTGTGACCGCTTAACTATTAGCCCAGACCTAATGGAGCAATTAGCTGCTGACACGGGCAATCTACCTAAAATGCTAGATGCCGAGAATGTGGTTTGTGAGGAAGCAAAACTGGATCTTAACGAAGCTGCATTCCGCTGGTTACACAATGAAGATGCCATGGCCACAGAAAAACTAGCCGAAGGTATTCGCAACTTTACCCGTGATCAGGAAAAGCTGGAAGCCTTGCTAAAATAAGTACCGGATAAGTATTCGATTGCAACTATAAAAGCCTGTTCTCTAGCATTAAAGAACAGGCTTTTTTATATTTGCTAAAAACTAACTAGGCTGGTTTTCGAGGGCCGAGACCAGATTTTTAAAGGCCTCTTGATTCTTGTCATTAAGCCCCATCAGTATTTTATGAGCCTCCAGCACTTTTTCCTGCATTTCTTGCTCACTACAACCATAATGCATTAACTGCTCACAAGGTGGTAGGGTCTGATCAAGCTTATTCATCAGGGTAAATACCTTATCAAAGCCCATACTCAGTAGGATACGAGTAATATTGTTATTGGTTGATACTAGCGTGGGCACTTGCGCCACCTGCTTGCGCATTTTAACAGCCAGTTTTGCCAAAATGCCCAATGAAGTCGAATCAATACCTTGGGTATCTGTAAGATCGATAAGCACGTTCTTAAAGTGCTTTTTCTCAGTAGCTTGATTTAGATATTGATCGAGAGAAGGACAAAGGGTTAGGCGCACATCACCTAAAAATTTAAGCACATGCACCCCATCCTGCTCAGCCACTAGAATCCGGCCTTCACCCATGAGCATTACCCTCTATGCTTAATACCGCAATATCATCAGGCAATTGTTGGCGCTTATCCAACTGTAAACCTGACACCAAGCCATCTATATTACAGCCATTATTGCGCAACAGATCAAGTAATACCGCTTCTTGATCTTCCTGCTGATTATTGGGTATGACTTCCAACACACCATCAGAACAAAGCAATAAAGCAAAATCATCCGTTAAGCTTTGTTGCAAAGATTGATATTCAGCCTCAGCAAATAAGCCTAAGGGGAAGCTAGATCCCAAACCCTCAAGGTAATTTAGTTGTTGCTGTTGATAAAGCACAGGCATGGGGTAATGGCCACCCACGCAATAGGTTAAGGTCGAACGATCTGCACTTATCAAGCCCATAAACATAGTGACATGCTTATCGACGTCAAAGTCCATAATTTCCTCGTTAAGGCGCGACATAATACCTGCAATTGCCACACTTTGATCTTGCTCTAACTGTTGATCTGCGAGGATGCCCCGAGTCAGGCTTTTTAACAATATAGTTAACATGGCAGAAGAAGCGCCATGACCTGATACGTCAGCTAAATAAAACAGCACACTGCCATCAGCTAAACTGGTATGGTCAACAAAATCACCACTTAAATACAGAGAGGATTGCATATGGCGCTGTATGGTTAAACCATTGCGCTGAGTATGTTCTGGCGGCATCAAACGTTGCTGCATTGATCGCCCAGCCTGTTGATCGCGTTCAAGTTCAGCAAGGGAATCATTAAGCCGACGATTTGTTTGTTCTAATTGTTGCCGATAAAGCCTATTGGCAAAGAATAATTTAGCATGTCGAATATGACGAGCAACGCAGTTATCCAGTGACTGCTGACGATCTAATGGCAAACTAAACACACTAGTTATGCCCATGGCCAATAAATCAGTTACATCCAACGCGGTGACAACTTTAGTAACGACAATTAAGGGAATTTCCTCAAAGGTCTCAAGCATATCTTTGAGCAAGGCGGTTTGCTGGGGCATGTTCGGGTCATAGAAAAACAAAATAAGATGCACAGCATGCTTATGTAACAACGGCATTGCCAGCACAGGATCTTCTGCTACTAATACTTGATAATACAATTGCTCATAATGAGCCGACATCTTGGCAGATATCGGTGACTCATCTGTGATCAAAAGAAGCTGACTGACGTCAGATTCCATACATGACTCCAAAAAAATAATCGGTCATAAACACGCCTACCATAGTCCCAACAGGCAAGTTAGACAAGAGTAAATTGCATTTTTATGTGGTTAACGAACATTTATAATTATTTGCTTTAATCAAATTCATCGAATTCATCAGTAACTTTGCCATTGTCAGTTACTGGACGCCCATCACGTATTTGCATGGCTTGGCGGGCCAAATAAGCATCACGAACAAAGGTGTACTCATCACCAATAACAAACTGTTGCAAATCCTGTAACTGATTGCGCGTATCCAAGACCTGCAATACCTGCAAGCCTAACTTATGATCTTCCGGCTTATATTCAGCCAATAGGTCAAAGCGGTTATCAATAGGCAAACTAGCTGCATCACGGACACTGCTCGGCCCCATTAGTGGTAATACGACGTAAGGGCCGGACTCAAACCCCCAATAGCCTAATGTTTGGCCAAAATCCTCAGCTTGGGCATACATACCCAAATCAGCGGCCACATCAAATATACCCACTAGGCCCACACTAGTATTAATAACGAAACGACCAGCATCATTAGCTGCCTGTAAAGGCTTGCCCTGGAGTAAATGGTTGGCAAAATGCTTTACTTCAGACAGATTATTAAACACATTGCTAACGCTCTTCTCCACCACATCTGGGACGATTACATCATAGGCACGGGTGGCTGGTAGCAAAAGTGCATCATCGACAACCTTATTAAATGCATAAACCTTGCGGTTGGCACTCTCCCATGGATCTATGTCATTAGCAACAGCAGTCTCACTATCAGCCATAATAGAGCAGCCCACCATTAATAGAGGCATGCATACTAAACAACAAGCTCGTACAGACTTAAATAGATATCCACTTATTTGCATTATCGTTACCATTGCATTGTTTGTTTAACAAAAGGAATTGTTAGTTTGCGTTTGGCTTGCCATGACGCCGTATCCAAAGTTTGTAATACAGCCATCACAGCACCCATATTACGCTGACTGTGTAGGCATATATATTGAGCCACTTCGGCCGACATAACAAGCCCAAGTTGGCGGGCTCGATGAATCAATTGCTGACATTGTCGTGCTTCATCAAGTGCATGTAATGGCATCATTAATGCCAACTGCAATCGCGACTTTAGGTCAGGCAGTGCACAAGTCATACTATGGGCCGTATCAGCACTACTCAAAAGCAAGCGGTGGCCAAGATGCTGATTAGCGTTGTAAAGGTGAAATAAGGCTTCGCACCAAGTTTTAGTCTGACAAAGACTTTCAATATCATCGATACACAATAATTGAAATTGGTCAAAACCTGCCAACATCTCAGCACCTGCTTCTGGCCCCATAGTCAGCAGTTCTGCTGCCGAGAGATAACCAACCTGCCAGCCCTCATCTATTGCCACCTGTGCCGTAGCCTGCAACAAGTGGGATTTGCCAGTGCCCTTGGCACCTTGCAAAAAAACCACTTCAGGAGCTGGTTGCTGGGCTATCTTTTGTAATGCTGGTAAGGTGCCGGGGCTACAAGAAAAATCATAGTTTTCCCAGTTAGCATAACTTGGCAAACGCATATTAAGGGTTAATTGCTGACCAGCAAGATCAGGGGCAACAGGGTTCATTAACAATTAAATCCTACTGGTCATATAGAGAACTATTTCTATAGCCTTGGTGCAAATGACGCAACAGTACCATAATAACAGCTGCTAGAGGTAATGCTAATAACATGCCTGTAAAGCCGAATAACTGGCCTCCGGCAAGCACAGCAAAGATTACCGCTACGGGATGCAAACCAATCCGGTCACCTATTAACCAAGGCGTTAACACCATGCCCTCTAGAGCTTGACCGATTACAAAGACCATAGTGATGGCTAAAAAGCCCCAATAAGAATCGAACTGAAAAACGGCTACCAGCATGGCGGCAATAAAACCGACTGCAAAACCTAAATAGGGAACAATACTCGCCAAACCAGCTAGTAAACCAATTAACATGGCATATTTTAAACCTGCTATCGAAAGGCCAATACCATATATAAAACCAAGAGCTAGCATCACTAGTAGCTGACCTCGCACAAAGGCGCCAAGCACTTCATCACACTCACGTACCCACAAAGATACCTTTGGCTCTATATTACGGGGCAATATTTCTTGTATTCTTGCCATTAAAATATCGAAATCCCGCAGTAAATAAAAACCAACCACCGGCACTAAAAAAGCCGACCCAATAAAGCCAACCAAACCTAAGGTTGAGGCTGTCAAATAACCCATTACTTGAGACGCAACACCACCTGTTTGTTGCCACTCTGAGGACATTGTTTGCGCCAACACATCCAGTTCCAAAGTCTGCAAATCAAGATTAAAACGAGACTGTAAAAAGGGTAACATCACATTGTTACACCAGCTTTGAATATCCGGCACCATGGCTATTAGAGATTGCAATTGCTTAATAAACAGTGGCACCGCAATTAACAAACTAGAAATCAACAGTACAGTTAAAACTAAAAATACGATTACCACTGCCATGGTGCGGCTATAGCCTCTTGCCTCTAACCGATCAGCAAAAGGATCTGCCATATAAGCAATACCAATGCCGAGCATAAATGGTCCCAAAATAGGCTGCAGTAAATAGATAAGAAAGCCTAACAAGACGGCCAGGATTAGAAAAAACCAAGTTTGTGTTTGTGTCATAGGAAGTCCCTAGTCCTTACTGCCATTGAAAATAGGCCACTGAGCCCTGTTCAGAACTGTAAAGAGTCTCTGACTGACCGTCAAGTAAGACCATAGACCCCTGACGTTCCAGACTTAATAAAAGGTTATCTTGATTGCCTTGATAGTTAACCAATATAACTAATTGATCACCTTGCAGACGCTGCATGGTGACAGCTGTGACACTAGGGTTTTGTTGCAAGAGGCTTCTTACCTCCGCATAAGCTGCTAAGTCAGCAATACCCTTAATATGTAAAGTGGCAAGATATTCTTGATCTGTAGCTGATGGCAAGGCAAAACGTTGACTTAATTCAGCGCCTAGGTTTTCAATTATTAACGTTACTAATGCCTCTGGATTGGGTGCAGCAAATAACCAATCCACTTGCTCACCTTGCACTTGAATACTTCCCTGCCCTTGCCAGAAGCCTTCAGTATTTTGAAATAAGCGACCCCAAAGCAAACTCTTAGCTTGATAGCGTTGTGAAGCCAGCGTAATAGTATCAGTAAAGTTACCCCATATATCACTGGGGCCGATAACAAGTTGATCGGTTAAATCCATTAAAGGTAGTAATAAGGGCAAGCTTCTTTGCTCGGCATCCGCTAATAATTGCAACCCCAGATCTAAACCACCATCAGCAATAATATCTTGTATACCCTGTTGTTCAATAACAAGCCAAGTCATGGTACTTAAGCGTTCAGCACCCCAGACCGGAAGTTCAGCAGTATTAAGCAGTTGCCTTACCACCTGCTGATCAAAGCGTAATAGCAACTTAACCTCATCGGTATCGGTATCTGTTTGCCTAGAAATATGGCTTATATAAGCATCAACGTCTGCTAAAGCAGCAACAATGTTCGTTTGCTTAAGACTAGCTTGTTGACCCGTTAAGCGCACAATCATTGACGCCATAGCCTCACGTTTAGCAACTTGAACATCTGCTTCACTGGCACTGGCTAAGGGGGCTTCAGCACTAAATAAATCCACAGCCATAGCAGAGCCAGCATAGGCACTCAATAGCAGTGCTAAACTCCAACTTATGGCTTTGACAAACTTTTGCACGACAATTATTTGCTCTGATCCAGACCGACTAAAATCGTATATCGATATAGTCTGGTCTAAACATTTGATAGATTATTTTTACCGGTGGCTAACTATAGCCAAATCCTTGGCAGTTGACTACTTGGAGAGCTTGGAAACTGGTAAATTTCGTTTATAAAAATCATCAGGCGTATTTTGCATAACCCAAAAGCATCACACCACGATTGGCATAATATGCTAATCAGCTCAGTTAAAACTATATGTGCTAGCATATAACAGCCAATATATTAATAAGTGAGGATACCCTTATGTATCAAGGCGAATGTCTATGCGGCGCTGTAAAGTATGCAGTTAATGAAGTCATCGATACGCTTGAGTGTTGTCACTGTTTAAAATGTCGTAAAGCTCATGCCTCGGCTTTTGCTATGGGCACAACCATCACCCGCGCTAACTTTAGTCTGCACTCAGGGGCCGAGTATTTAAATGAGTTCGAGTCATCAGCGGGGAAATTACGCGTCTTTTGTAATCAGTGTGGAGCTCATATCTATGCCTATCGGCCTAGGGAACCTTTGAATCTCAGATTAAGGCTAGCTTTACTCAATACAGATTTATCAAAGTTTAAGATAAAACATATTTTTACGGCTAATCGGCTATGTTTATAAGTCCAACACTAAAAGCAAGCTTTGTTTCACAATAAGCTGATTACTCTTTGTTAATATTTCCTTATCTCAGCTAATTATTCACCTTTAAATAGGCTATTTGATTGTTCCAGCCAAGGGAAAAATGGTAAAATCCGCCTTCAGTTTTGCTTCCCAAAGCACTAATTTTTTAATCCAAGGCGGATCTTGCCCATGAGCTCTTCTACCCCTTCTGTTTCCCTTAGTTATAAAGATGCAGGTGTCGATATCGATGCTGGTAACGATTTGGTTGATCGTATCAAGGGCGTGGCCAAGCGGACGCGCCGGCCAGAAGTCATGGCGGGCTTAGGCGGCTTTGGGGCTCTATTTGAATTACCTAGTGGTTATCAGCAACCGGTGCTGGTATCAGGTACAGATGGTGTTGGCACCAAGTTAAAATTAGCTATGGATCTTAACCGCCATGATTATATTGGCATCGATCTGGTTGCCATGTGCGTTAACGACCTAATTGTGGCTGGAGCAGAACCGCTATTTTTCCTTGATTACTACGCCACTGGCAAACTAGATGTCGATATCGCTGCCCGTGTAGTAGATGGTATAGGTCTTGGTTGTGAACAAGCTGGAGCGTCTCTAGTAGGTGGTGAAACAGCCGAAATGCCTGGCATGTATGATGGTGAAGATTATGACCTTGCTGGTTTCTGCGTCGGTATTGTGGAAAAAGCTGATATTATTGATGGTAGCAAAGTAGGTGCAGGTGATGTGCTATTAGGTTTACCCTCTTCTGGCCCGCACTCAAATGGTTATTCGTTAATTCGTAAAATTATTGAAGTATCCAATGCTGACCTTAACCAGCCCATGGGTGACACCACACTTGCTGAAGCACTTATGGAACCAACACGTATCTATGTCAAACCCCTATTAGAACTGTTTAAACAAGTTCCTGTGCATGCCTTATCCCATATTACCGGGGGTGGGCTACTAGAGAATCTGCCACGAGTTATGCCTGAATCTTGTATGGCGACCATTGATCAAAACTCATGGCAGCTGCCAGACGTGTTTAATTGGCTCCAGACAGCTGGGGGTGTTAACGCAACCGAAATGCACCGTACCTTTAATTGTGGTGTGGGCATGGTCATTGTAGTGCCCGCCCAAGCTGTTGAGCAAGCTATGACTTGCTTGCAAGCACAAGGTGAACAACCATGGATTTTAGGCCAAATTAGTGAACGTGAAGATGCCACGGAACAGGTTGTTCTGGGCTAAACAAAAATAATAAAGAAAGACATACTCTAATGGCTGCTACAGAAGTCCAAGAAAAACCTCAAATTGTCGCTTTAATTTCTGGTGGTGGCAGTAATTTGCAAGCCATTATAGAGCACATAGCCAATGGCATCATTGATGCTGAGATTAGTCTAGTTATTAGTAACAATCCAGCAGCCAAGGGTCTTGAAAAAGCCGCTGCCGTGGGTATCCCAACGGCAGTGGTTGATCATACAGAGTATGATAGTCGGGAAAGCTTTGATCGCGAGTTAAAGCGCCATATTGATGCGGCGCAACCACAATTAGTTGTACTGGCCGGATTTATGCGCATACTCACACCTGACTTTACCAATCATTATGCTGGGCGCATGCTTAATATCCATCCCTCTTTATTACCTGAATTTAAAGGTGTAAATACCCATGCACGGGCTATTGCAGCTGGCGCTAGCCAACATGGAGCCAGTGTTCACTTTGTTACCAGTGAACTTGACGGCGGTCCACTGGTCATACAAGCTATAGTGGACATCGATGAGGATGACACAGCGGCAGGCTTAGCGGGTCGTGTATTGCAACAAGAACATATTATCTACCCTATTGCGGTGAAATGGTTCTGTGAAGGACGACTAAGCATGGATGGCAATCTTGTGCGCCTTGATAAGCAACCGTTACCAATCCAAGGTATTGCTCATCGCGTCACTAGCTAATTAACCTAAGCTAACTAACCTAAAAGGAGCTTTAACATATGCTTAAACGTCACAATATGATTTTTATAATAGCATTGTTAATGGGCAGCTCTACTCAGGCTTATAGCAACACAAATATAATTCAGCCTTTTACCGCTTACTACAGCAGTACTTGGAATCTGGGCTTAACCATAACTGGTGAGGCTACTAGACAACTTACCCAACTCGACAATGGTCAATGGCAATTATCATTGGATGCCAAAGCGATGATGGCTACACTCCAAGAGCAAAGCCTGCTGGCCATTGACGACGAGCAGATTCTACCGCAAGCCTATAACTACAAACGCAAAGTACTTAGCCGCAAGAAACAACTAGCCATCGATTTTGATTGGCAAAATGGTAAAGCAACCACCACCACGAGCAATAGCTGGTCTATGCCGATTGCAGCGCCCCTCCAAGATAAGTTATCGGTACAGTTACAGCTGCGCAAAGATCTTAGCCAAAGACCTTATGGACGCTTTGCCTATAAAGTAGCCGCAGGCGGTCAAATCGAAACCTTTAACTATGAGGTAAAAGGCACTGAAAAAGTAAAACTGCTATTGGGTGATTTTGATACCATCAAAGTGGAAAGATTACGCAACGGTACCAGTGATCGGGAAACCTTAATTTGGTTTGCCCCTAGACTAAACTACCAAGCCGTGCGCATACAACAAGTTGAGCCTGACGGTAAAAGCTATCAATTAGACCTACAAAGTCTTGAATAAATACCAAATCAGCTTATTTTTGTTACCAATACACCTAAAGCACCTGTAAATTAGAGTAAAGTGGATAGCCAAGGCCTAGAGACTTAGTTAGAATCAAATTTCTAACTAATAATTAAGATAAGTCTTTGTCTATGCGTGCATTTTATTCTTTCACCTCAAGCTGCCTAACGGCTAGTTTATGTTTGGCTTTCAGCTCAACATTATCTGCTCAGGCGCTGCAGCATCAATATCAATTAGCTCTAGACAATGACCCTGCTTTATTAGCGAGCGAGCAACGGCATCAGTCGGTAAAACAGCTTTCCAATATTGCCGAAGCGGCTTTAAAGCCAGTATTTTCAGCCGGCACTACTCAAAACCTCAAACTAGCCTCAGGTACAAGCTCAGATAGTTATAATGCTAGTGTAGCAATGAATTTACGCATTGATGCTATCTATGCTGCAGAGAGCGCTGAAGCATCAATCAAGCAATCTACTTTTAATTTACGTGCCAATCGCCAGAAACTCATAGCAGATACCATCAATAACTATTTTTCCATCGTCAAGCAGCAAACCCAGATCAACTCCATTCTAGCGCAGATAAAATCTGCTCAGCAGAGCTTGGCCCGTATCCAGAAACAGAATCAGCTTGGTCTTGCCACCCAAGTTCAAGTGGCTGACGTCGAAAATAATGTCCAACAATTAAACCTTAGCCTTTTACAAGCCCAACAAAGCTTGCAAGAAGCACGCTATAACCTCACCTTAAGTACTGGTGAAGTAATTAACCAAGAGCTACCTGGTATCAACTTAACTACCAGCCTGCCTGACAATGAGTCCCTTGAACTGGATTATTGGTGGGAGCAAGCAAAACAAAGCAATCTAAGTTTGCTAGCGGCTACGGCCGGTGTGCAAAAAGCGTATCATGATTATGAGCAAGTAGATGCAGGTAAATACCCTACTGGTACCGTGGCAGGCACCCACTATTCGCATCAGAGCGACACTATCACCCTTAGTATTAGTGGCAAACTTTATGACGGCGGATTAAATCAAGCCCAAACTCAACAAGCACGCTTAAATTGGCTGGCTAATCAGGAGGACTTAAAGGTTCGTCAAAGGTCAGTAAAGCAGCAGATAGATAGTATGCTCTATAATTTGCGCAATAACGATGAGCAAATTACTTTACAACAAAGCTTGCTGGATACCGCTGAATTCTCACTTGCGGCAACCCAAAAAGAGTATGAACTAGGGGTAACAGACTTAGTTGCAGTGCTCGAAGCGGAGCAAAAAGTGGCCACCACAGAGGTGAATTTGATTAAGTCACGTTATGATCAAATCATGTTGCAAACCAACCTAAAAATGTTGGTGGGTAGTCTCAATGATAATGATCTTGGGGCTTTGGATAGGCTCTTAGACGAGTAGATAGAAAATTAAATGGGCTCCATAGGAGCCCATTTTTTTTAGCTATCTTGATCTATACGACTCGCTACAGCGCCCTGCTGATTTTTGTATTTTGCGTTATCGCGTTGGTTATAAGGTCGCTTAGCTGGCGTAGAAAGGGTTTCAAAGTTAATCGCGCCAATCGTCATATTGGGCTTTAAGGCCAAAGGTAGTTTGCCGCTATTAAAGCACTCTAGCACAATGGCACCACTCCAACCTGGGTCAATACGATGGGCCGCAACATGCACCATTAAGCCCAAGCGAGCCAGTG
>MDSZ01231776.1_pt1 | contig 41652 bp, 52 predicted proteins | sample 811201 | NCBI WGS metagenome assembly MDSZ01 (sample SAMN05326647, study PRJNA326480) | marine metagenome | isolation source: seawater | place: Indian Ocean: North | collected 2010 | reverse complement strand
GGCGACGCCCTGACTGTAGACGCGTTCGAAGCAGGGCAGAAAGTTGACGTATGTGGTCAATCCAAAGGTAAGGGATTTGCTGGTGTCGTGAAGCGTCATAACTTCAGCATGCAGGATGCGACCCACGGTAATTCAATCTCTCATCGGGCCCCCGGTTCAATCGGTCAATGCCAGACCCCGGGCAGAGTTTTTAAAGGCAAGAAAATGGCAGGCCACATGGGCGCACGCCGGGTCACTACTCAGACGCTGGAAGTCGTCCGAGTCGATAACGAGAATAATCTACTGTTGGTCAAGGGTGCCGTTCCAGGCGCCAACGGCGGTGATGTCATTGTTACGCCGGCAGTCAAAGCAGCAAGTGGAGGTGAGTCTTGAACCTCAACATCATGGGCGCGAGTCAAGGTATCGACGTATCTGATATGACCTTCGGCCGGGAATTCAACGAAGCTCTTGTTCATCAGGTTGTCGTCTCCTATATGGCGGGAGGGCGACAGGGGACAAAAGCACAAAAGACCCGCAGCGAGGTGAATGGCGGTGGACGAAAACCATTTCGCCAGAAAGGTACTGGCCGGGCGCGCGCGGGTACTATCAGAAGCCCGATATGGCGAGGTGGTGGAACAACTTTTGCGGCCAAACCTCGGGACTATTCAAAGAAGGTTAATAAAAAGATGTATCGAGGTGCTATGCAGGCAATTTTGTCTGAACTCGTGCGTCAAGAACGACTCGTTGTTGCAACTGATTTTAAAGTGGAAGCCGCGAAGACCAAAGAAATGGTGGCAAAGCTCAAGGAGCTTGAACTCGACAACGTCCTAATAGTTGTTGAGGAGGTTGATGATCGACTTTATCTGGCTGCGCGCAATCTAAAGAACGTAGACGTAGTTGACGTCCAGGGCGTCAACCCTGTTAACTTGATTGGCTTCGAAAAAGTTCTATTCACCGTCGATGCCCTCAGAAAGGCTGAGGAGAAACTTGCATGAATAACGAGCGACTTTATAAGGTCATTCTTGGCGCTCATATATCAGAAAAAGCCTCCGTCATTGCAGACGATGTAAATCAGTTCGCCTTTAAGGTTGCTAAAGATGCTACTACTCCTGAAATCAAGGAAGCGGTAGAGAAGATATATGAGGTTGAAGTAAAAAAGGTATCTGTAATTAACGTCAAAGGCAAGGTGAAGCGTAGTTGGCGCGGTACATCCAGAAAGCCTAGCTGGAAAAAAGCGTACGTTAGCCTTGTTGCCGGTAACGATATAGATTTCGGCTAGGCGCTTCGAGCCAGCATACCCTGGGAAAGAGATAGAGAACAATAATATGCCAGTCGTTAAAGCAAAACCAACATCACCTGGACGTCGATTTGTCGTCAAAGTAGTTAATCCAGAGCTCCACAAGGGTGAGCCTTATAAGCCACTTCTAGAAAAGAAATCTAAGACAGGAGGTCGTAACAATAACGGTCGAATCACTACTCGACACATTGGCGGCGGCCATAAGCAGAAATATAGGATTATTGATTTCAAGCGCAACAAGGATGGCATCAAAGCTTTGGTAGAGCGACTTGAATATGACCCAAATCGAACAGCCAATATAGCGCTACTCAAGTATGAAGACGGGGAGCGTCGGTACATTATTGCACCTAAGGGTTTGAAAGTCGGCGAGCATTTACAGAGCGGCGACATGTCGCCGATCAAACTAGGTAATTGCCTACCCATGCGCAATATTCCCATGGGTAGCGTTATTCACTGTATAGAACTCAAATCAGGGAAGGGTGCTCAAATGGCACGTAGTGCAGGAACCTCTGCACAACTAGTTGCCAAAGAGGGTCGTCACGTTACGCTGCGTTTGCGTAGCGGTGAGATGAGAAAGGTGCTTGCGGAGTGTCGTGCTACGTTGGGAGAAGTTTCTAACTCAGAACACAATCTAAGATCCTTGGGCAAAGCCGGCGCCAAACGTTGGCGGGGCGTAAGGCCAACAGTCCGAGGTGTTGTTATGAACCCAGTTGACCATCCTCATGGCGGCGGCGAAGGCAAAACATCAGGTGGTCGCCACCCAGTATCGCCCTGGGGTATGCCGACCAAGGGCTATAAGACGCGCAAGAACAAGCGAACGGACAAGATGATTGTCCGCCGGCGTTCTAATAAGCGATAGGAGAAAGAAAAGTGCCTCGAAGTTTGCAAAAAGGACCGTTTGTTGATCTGCATTTGGCTGCCAAGGTTCAGCAGGCAGTCGAAAGTAATGACAAACGACCGATCAGAACATGGTCTCGTCGTTCACTAATTACTCCTGATTTTGTTGGGCTAACGATTCAAGTCCATAACGGGCGGCAGCATGTGCCCGTTTTTATTAGCGAAGACATGGTAGGCCATAAGCTTGGGGAGTTTGCGGCGACGCGAACTTTCAGAGGCCACGCCGCAGATAAGAAAGCTAAGCGCTAAGTCTTTCCGAAAGGGCGAGATTTCGAGCGACGAGATAGAGGAAATATCGATGCAAGTAGGAGCAAGGCTGAAAGGCGCCAAAATTTCTGCACAGAAAGCGCGTCTTGTGACTGATCAAATTCGCGGTAAAGACGTCGGCGAAGCGCTCGATATCCTTAGCTTTTCTACCAAAAAAGGCGCTCATTTGGTGAAAAAATTACTCGAATCGGCGATAGCAAATGCTGAGCACAACGAAGGCGCTGATGTGGATGAACTGAAAGTCGCCAAAATATTTGTCGACGAAGGACTAACTATGAAGCGGATCCGGCCAAGAGCCAAAGGTCGCGCAGACAGAATTTTAAAGCGTACCTGCCATATCACGCTGGCGGTAGCAGACGAATAGCGCAAGAGCGAGAATTTACTAGGAGACCAGTATGGGTCAGAAAGTACATCCAACGGGCTTTAGGCTCGGCATTGTCAAAGACCATTCCTCAGTATGGTATGCCAATGGCGCAACTTATGCCGAAAAGCTTCATATTGATCTAAAAGTCCGGGAGTACATAAGGAAAAAATTAGTACAGGCGTCTGTCAGTCGGATAGAAATTCAGCGTCCAGCACAAACTGCGAGGATTACCATTCATACAGCAAGGCCAGGCATCGTCATAGGCAAAAAGGGGGAGGATGTTGAACGGCTACGACAGCAAATAGCTCAGATGATGGGTGTGCCGGTGCATATCAATATTGAAGAAATAAGAAAGCCTGAGCTTGATGCTCATCTGGTAGCGCAAAATGTTGCTCAGCAGCTTGAGCGCCGTGTTCAATTTCGTCGTGCTATGAAACGAGTTATGCAAAACGCCACGCGTCTTGGTGCAGAAGGGATTAAAGTCCGTGTCGCGGGTCGACTAGGCGGTGCTGAGATCGCCAGATCTGAAACTTACCATGAGGGTCGTGTTCCGTTGCACACTTTGAGAGCGGACGTTGACTACGCTACTGCAGAAGCACTGACCACCTACGGTATTCTCGGTGTAAAGGTCTGGATCTTCAAAGGCGAAGTGATAGGAGACAGAGAAGAGGTAGAAGCAAGCGGTCAAAGCTTGGGTTAGGCGTTAAAAAGAGTGACGTAATCGGATAAAAAGTAATGTTACAACCAAAGAGAACCAAGTTCAGAAAACAACATAAAGGGCGCAACCGAGGCCTCGCACATAGAGGCAGTACTGTCTCCTTTGGCGAATTCGCTCTGAAAGCTACTGGCCGTGGTCGAATGACCGCGCGTCAGATTGAAGCCGGAAGGCGAGCGATGACTCGTCATGTCAAGCGTGGTGGTAAAATCTGGATTCGCGTTTTCCCGGACAAGCCGATTACCAGTAAGCCTCTCGAGGTGCGTCAGGGAAAGGGCAAGGGTAACGTCGAGTATTGGGTAGCGCAGGTCAAGCCCGGTAAAGTGCTTTATGAAATGGAGGGTGTTTCTGAAGAGTTGGCGAGAGAAGCGTTCAGTTTAGCGGCAGCAAAGTTGCCTTTTCCGACGACTTTTGTAAAGCGTCAAGTAATGTAAACGATATAGCGTTAACGGATAAGAGAATAAGCGTATGAAAGCATCGGAACTCAGAGAGAAGACGTTAGAAGAGCTCGAACAGGAAGTTGAGAACCTTTCTAAGGAACACTTTAACTATCGGATGCAGCAGTCTACTGGTCAATTGGGGCAATCTCATATGCTCAAGGAAGTAAAAAAAGATATGGCGCGGGTCAAGACCGTGCTGAATGAAAAGCGCAAAGAGGCGTAAGGCGTAAGTGATGACTGACTCAGAACTATCCAGAAGTGCAAGCGGTACGGTGGTTTCCAACAAAATGGATAAGACAATTACCGTGCTTGTCGAACGCCGAATTAAGCATCCGCTTTACGGCAAGTACATTAAAAGATCAAAGAAGATCCACGCTCATGATGAAGAAAATCAGTGTCAGGAAGGAGATCTGGTGACAATAGAAGAAACCCGACCGATTTCTAAGACTAAGTCCTGGAAACTCAGCACGATTGATCGAAAAGCGACAATTATTGGATAGTAAGTGGAAGATGATACCAGCCGGTCTTTAACGGCATATCACTGAACCTCAAGTTACTTTGGAGTAGGAAGATGATTCAGGCTCAGACATATCTGGATATCGCAGACAATAGCGGAGCACGTAAAGTTATGTGCATTAAGGTGCTGGGGGGTTCGAAGCGTCGCTATGCTAGTGTTGGTGACATCATCAAGGTAACCGTAAAAGAGGCGATACCACGAGGACGAGTGCGTAAGGGACAGGTTCTGGATGCGGTAGTTGTGAGAACAAAGAAAGGTGTGAGGAGATCAGACGGTAGTCTGATCAAATTCGATGGTAACGCCGCAGTGCTACTTAACGCTCAGAAACAGCCTATAGGCACACGCATTTTTGGTCCAGTGACGCGCGAACTGAGGAACGAGAATTTCATGCGGATCATTTCCCTGGCTCCCGAAGTATTGTAATCGGACGTTTGTCTAGAGGCAGAAGTAATGCAGAAGATTAAAAAGGATGACCAGGTGATCGTGATCACTGGTAAGGACAAAGGTAAGACGGGAGTCGTCACAAGTCTGCTTGACGATGGCCGTCTATTTGTATCCGGTGTAAATATGATCAAGCGGCACACGAAAGGTAATCCTCAGATGGGGCAGCCTGGAGGCATTATCGAAAAAGAAGCGCCGATTCAGGCTTCCAATGTTGCGATTTATAACAGTGGGACAAATAAAGCCGATAGGGTCGGTATTAAGGTAGAGGACGGGAATAAGGTTCGCGTTTTCAAATCTACCGGAGAAGCAATAGATGGTTAAGCGAGATGGCTGATTTACAACAGGTTTATAACCAAGAAATACGAGAAAAACTTCAGCAAGAGTTGAGCTTGAGCAACGCGATGGAAGTGCCTCGCATTATTAAGATTACTCTCAACATGGGGGTTGGTGAAGCGGTAGCGGATCGCAAGCAACTTGAGGCTGCTGTAGCTGACCTTGAGTTGATTGCCGGTCAAAAGCCGGTTTTGACGAAGGCCCGCAAATCTATTGCTGGCTTTAAAATACGCGAAGACTTCCCGATAGGTTGCAAAGTTACTTTGCGTAAACATCAAATGTATGATTTTTTGGACAGGTTAATCAATATCGCCATTCCAAGAACACGTGATTTTAGGGGCATAAGCCCCAAATCTTTCGACGGCCGCGGTAACTTTAGTATGGGTGTTCAAGAACAGATCATCTTTCCAGAGATTGATTATGACAAGATCGACAAGATACGCGGTCTAGATATTTCGATCACCACGACGGCGAAAACAGATGAACATGCCCGTGCGTTGCTCAGAGCATTTAACTTCCCGCTTCGAGACGCAAGCTAAGCGGGCACACTAATAGGAAGTATTTATGGCAAAGGTATCGATGGTAAATCGCGAGTTGAAGCGTAAAAAAATAGCGAAAAAATACGCGGCTAAGCGCTCAGAGCTGAAAGCGATCATCAAAAGCACCACTGCGACGGATGAAGAGAGGTGGGATGCTCAACTTAAGTTGCAGAAATTGCCTCGTAATGCGAGTCCCTCTCGGCAGATGCGCCGGTGTTCGCTCACCGGCCGCCCTCACGCTGTATATCGACGATTTGGTTTATCCCGAACCCAGCTTCGTGAAGCTGCTATGCGTGGTGATGTTCCTGGTCTGGTTAAGTCGAGCTGGTAGGAGGTAAGACAAATGACAATGCAAGATCCTATGGCAGATATGCTGACACGCATTAGGAACGCTCAACAAGCCGGTATCGAAGCAATCTCTATGCCTTCTTCCGGTCTAAAGATCGCTGTTGCTAAAGTGCTTGAGGAAGAGGGATATATCGAGAGTCATAGCACTTCTGACTCAGAAGGCGGGAAAGCGAATTTGTCTATTACGCTGCGTTATCACGAAGGTCGGCCGGTTATAGAAGAGATTAGTCGGCTTAGCCGTCCAGGCCTGCGACAGTATAAGAGTAAAGACGATATCCCTCAGGTCAAAGGTGGCCTGGGAGTGATTATTCTGTCAACTAACAAGGGTGTGATGACCGATCGGGCTGCGAGAGCCGTGGGAGTAGGAGGCGAGCTTATCTGCTCGGTGTTCTAAGGCTGAATAGCCCATAGATGCGCCAAGAAAGAGATGGATAAGTAAAAGAGAGGAAAAAAGATGTCACGTATAGCGAATTCACCTGTTTTAATTCCGAGTAATGTCGAGGTGGCACTGGCTGGTCAGGAGCTTAGTATCAAAGGCCCAAAAGGCAGTTTGTCTCTGACTATACATCAACTCGTGGATATCACGCAGGACGAAAGCCAACTAAAGTTCTCTGCGGTAAACACCACTAAAAAGTCGCACGCTCTCTCGGGTACTTTTCGTGCGTTAGCGAACAATATGGTAACGGGAGTATCTGAAGGTTTTGAAAAGCAGCTCGAACTCATCGGTGTGGGTTACAGGGCCCAGGCTCAGGGTAAAAAGTTGAATCTCTCTCTTGGTTTCTCGCATCCAGTTGAGTATCAGGTGCCTGAAGGTGTGGATATTGAAACACCAAGCCAAACTCAGGTGGTGGTTCGCGGCATCGATAAACAATTGGTCGGTCAAGTATCAGCAGAAATTCGAGCTTTTCGTCCACCTGAGCCATACAAAGGCAAGGGTGTCCGTTATGCCAACGAATCTGTGAAGCGTAAAGAAGCGAAGAAAAAATAATTAGAAGAAATAAAGTGATCAAGTAAGTCTCTGAATAAGGCGGGGATTAAAGTGAAGAGTCGGAATAAAGTATGAATAAAAAGAAAGATCAACGTCTTAGACGAGCGCGGCGTGGCCGCATGCACATTCGTGAGTTGGAAATTCCAAGATTGACTGTTTACCGTTCGCCAAGGCATATCTATGCACAAATCATTTCTGCTTCTGGTGATACGGTCAAAGCTGCCGCCTCATCTCTCGATGCAGATATTCGGGCTGAGAATAAAGGAAATGTTAGTGATGCGGCTAAGGTAGGTTCTTCTATCGCTGTCAAGGCAAAAGAGGCAGGAATCGAAAGAGTAGCCTTTGATCGATCAGGGTACAAATACCACGGTAGAGTAAAGGCCCTTGCTGAAGCAGCCCGTTCAGGTGGATTACAGTTTTAACGTGTTCTTCGATACGCGAGGGATCTCGTAGATACAAAAGGGTATAGCTAATGGCTTACAACGAAAAGGAAAATGAAGAAGGCATCCAGGAGAAACTGGTTCAGGTGAACCGGGTTGCCAAGGTAGTCAAGGGCGGTCGAATATTTGGTTTTACCGCGTTGACTGTAGTTGGTGATGGTAACGGCAGGGTTGGCTATGGACGTGGTAAAGCTCGTGAAGTTCCTCTCGCTATTCAAAAGGCGATGGAAGCAGCGCGCCGAAACATGATCACCGTGGACTTGAAAGGTTCCACTATTCAGTATCCAATCACCGCCCGTCACGGCGCATCCAAAATTTTTATGCAGCCTGCGTCCGAAGGCACCGGTGTTATTGCTGGTAAGACTATGCGCGCTGTCCTTGAAGTTGCAGGCGTTCAAAATGTACTAGCCAAGTCTTATGGCTCAACTAATCCGGTGAATGTCCTTAGGGCGACTTTCAGGGGTCTTGAGGAAATGCGATCCCCGGAAAGCGTCGCGGAGAAACGTGGTAAGACAGTTGAACAAATTATCGGCTAACGCCGCAGAGAATAGGTATTAGAAGATGGTTGCAAAGACAATCAAAGTAACCCAAACGAAGAGCAGCATCGGTCGGTTAAAGGCACACAAGGCATGCGTCCGAGGTTTGGGCTTGAGAAAAATCAATCACACTATCGAAGTAGAAGACACGCCGTCCGTACGGGGCATGATTAATAAGGTTTCCTACATGGTGAGTGTCGAAGAATAAGCTAGGCCGCATTCGATTGCAGTCTAGAGCTAAAGGAAGAATAGAAAATGCATCTTAATACGTTGAAACCGGGAGCCGGCAGTCAGAAGAGGCGCAAGCGTGTCGGACGAGGCATCGGCAGCGGGCTTGGAAAAACTTGTGGGCGTGGTCATAAAGGTCAAAAGTCCAGATCCGGTGGGAGTATCCGTCGTGGATTCGAGGGTGGCCAACAACCTCTGCAAATGCGCCTACCTAAGTTTGGGTTTAACTCTGCAAAGGCTCGAACCACGGCTGAGGTTACTTTGTCCGAGATAGCTAAAGTCGACGGCGATGTGGTTGATATGCAGACTCTGGAAAAGGCGAACATGGTTCAAGGTACGATGAAACGAGCCAAAGTTATCCTTTCAGGCTCTATAGATCGCCCATTAACGCTCAAGGGAATCAAGGCAACCAAAGGCGCTAGAGAAGCGATAGAAGCAGCAGGCGGCAAGATAGAAGAGTAACAAGGTAAATGAAGCTAGGCCGAACGCAATCAATAATGTGGATTGGTTAGAAGACACTTCGAAGTAGAGTGATTGTGAATAATACATAGCTAAAGAAATATTAGTAGGAAAATGAATAGCGTAACAGCACAACAACAAGCGAAAACAATGATGTCAGGCGGTGGGCTAACAGAGCTTCGCCAACGTCTGATGTTTGTTTTGCTTGCTTTGGTTGTATACAGAATAGGCAGCCATATCCCTGTGCCCGGCATTAATCCTGAACGGTTACGGGCACTGTTCGATGCGAATCAAGGCGGTATTCTGGAGTTGCTCAATATGTTTTCTGGCGGTGCCATAGAAAGAATGAGTATCCTCGCGTTGGGCATCATGCCCTATATTTCAGCTTCTATCATTTCTAATCTAATTGTTGCTACGACCCCATCATTGCAGCAACTCAGGAAAGAGGGTGAAGCGGGACGTCGAAAAATCAATCAATGGACTCGATACGGAACCTTATTCCTGGCAACTGTTCAGGGATTTGCGATGGCGAATGGACTACAGGGCCAAGGTTTGGCGTTTACACCCGGACCCGCATTCATTTTTGTCGCTGTTACTACGCTCGTGACGGGTGCAATGTTCATGATGTGGCTGGGTGAGCAGGTGACAGAACGTGGAGTTGGAAACGGTATTTCGGTTCTAATTTTTGCAGGTATTGTTGCCGGATTTCCAAGCGCTATTGGTCAGTCGTTCGAGCAGGCTCGGCAAGGAGAAATTTCCATTATTGCGCTGCTTGGTATCGGTGCGCTCGCTATAGCGATAGTAGCTGGAGTGGTTTTCGTTGAGCGTGGGCAACGACGAATCACCATCAATTATGCAAGACGTCAGCAGGGCCGGCAGCAGTTCGCCTCCCAGAGCAGTCATTTACCTTTAAAGGTAAATATGGCGGGTGTTATACCAGCGATATTTGCCAGCTCGTTATTGCTCTTCCCGGCATCTATAGGCCAGTGGTTCGGGCAATCGCCGGGTATGGAGTGGCTGCAAGACTTTGCTCTTTTGATTGCACCTGGTCAGCCCTTGAACATCATTTTGTTTTCTATGGGTATTATTTTCTTCTGCTTCTGGTACACCGCAATTATGTTTAACCCGAAGGAAGTTGCAGATAACTTAAAACGTTCCGGTGCTTTTATCCCTGGTTTCCGGCCAGGTGATCAGACGGCAAGACATATCGATACGATTTTGACACGTCTCACTCTAGTTGGTGCACTATATATGACCGCTGTATGCCTTTTACCTCAGGCTCTGATAGTTCAGTTCAACATAACTTTCCAGTTAGGTGGCACGGCGTTATTGATTGTTGTGGTGGTAGTCATGGACTTTATGGCGCAGGTGCAAACTCACCTGATGTCGCATCAGTACGAATCGCTGATGAAAAAATCAAATTTACAGAATTTTGGTCGGCGCTAGTGGTAATTGCGCCATGGTCGGGTTAGCCGGTCGTAAAAGGAAGGGAAGATAGACTATGAAGGTCAGAGCTTCAGTAAAAAAGATGTGCAGAAACTGCCGCATTATCCGGCGTAAAGGTTCAGTTCGCGTGATTTGCACTGAGCCTCGTCATAAGCAACGACAGGGTTAATAGGAATGGCTCGATTAGCAGGGATAAACATCCCCGATAACAAACATACAGAGATTTCTCTGACTTATATATACGGTATTGGTCGAACGACCGCCAAGCGGCTTTGCGAAGCCACCGGTGTAAGTCCATCAGCTAAGGTACAGGACCTTACTGAGGATCAGCTAGATAAGCTACGTAGTGAAATTGCTAAGTTAAACGTTGAAGGAGACCTTCGGCGTGAAAACCAGCTCAATATAAAGCGTTTATTGGACCTTGGATGCTATCGCGGTATCCGCCATAGACGTGGGCTGCCGCTGCGTGGCCAACGCACTAAAACGAACGCCAGAACCCGGAAAGGACCCAAGCGTCCTGTCCGAAAATAAGCCTCAATAGAGCATAAAAAATATGTCTGAATCCGAAACAGTTACAGCAACCGAAGAAGTGGCAGAGCCGACCCAGCCAGTTGTCCGTCGCAAAGGTAAGAGACAGGTCGTAGATGGGCTTGCGCATATCCACGCGTCATTCAATAACACCATTATTATGATCACTGATCGCCAGGGAGGTGCTCTGGCATGGGCGACCGCGGGAGGTTCAGGCTTCCGAGGTGCTCGTAAAAGCACCCCTTTTGCAGCTCAGGTCGCTGCGGAACGAGCCGGCACTACAGCTCTTGAATTCGGTGTCCAAAATCTAGAAGTGTTCGTTAAGGGACCTGGACCTGGCAGAGAAGCTGCGGTTCGTGCGCTGAATGCCTGCGGTTTTAGAATCACCAATATTACGGATGTCACCCCTATACCGCACAACGGGTGCCGTCCACCTAAGCGACGACGGGTATAAAAAGGACAACCGAGGAGAATAAGCATGGCCCGATATCTCGGACCCAAATTGAAATTATCACGACGCGAAGGAACGGATCTTTTCCTCAAAAGCGGTGTGCGCCCACTGGAGTCAAAATGTCGTGCTGAATCAGTACCGGGGATGCATGGTGCTAAGCGAGCTCGTAATTCGGATTACGCGATTCAGCTGCGTGAGAAGCAGAAAGTTCGACGTCTTTATGGCGTTCTGGAAAAGCAATTCCGAAATTATTACAAGAAAGCTGATCGTCAGAAAGGTGCTACGGGCATGAACCTTCTCAGAATTCTTGAACGTCGTCTGGACAATGTTGTCTATCGTATGGGCTATGGGTCGACGAGGGCTGAAGCACGCCAGTTGGTTAGTCACAAGTCGATTACTGTTAATGGAAATGTTATCAATATTCCCAGCTATCAGGTTGAGACTGGCGATACTATTTGCGTTCGGGAAAAGTCACGAAATCAGCTGCGTATACAAGGCGCGCTGGCACTGGCGGCCAATCGAGCGTCGGTACCCTGGGTTGAAGTTAACGCCGATAAAATGGAAGGCGTGTTCAAATCTTATCCCGAGAGGGAAGATCTGTCTCAGGAAATTAATGAAAACCTGATCGTAGAGTTGTACTCGAAATAACGGAAAGAGCGGAGACCACAATGGCACATTCCTCACTAGAATTTTTGACACCGAAACACATTCAGGTGGATCAGGCGAGCCCAACTCAGGCAAGCGTCGTCCTTGAGCCTCTTGAAAGGGGTTTTGGTCATACGCTCGGCAATGCGTTGCGCCGTATTTTGCTTTCATCTATGCCTGGTTGTGCAATTGTAGAAACAGAAATCGATGGCGTTCTGCATGAATACAGCACAATCGAAGGTGTACAAGAAGATGTCATCGAAATCTTGTTGAACCTGAAAGGAGTTGCGGTCAAGTTAAATGCTTCGGATGAAGCTGAAATTTCACTTGATGTTCAAGGTCCAGGAGTAGTTACTGCAGCCGACTTTCAGCTCGGTCACGACATTGAAATCGCAAACCCAGATCACGTCATCGCGAATTTGAATGAGAATGGACAGCTTAAGTTGCGTGCTCAGATCGGTCGCGGTCGCGGTTATGAACCCGCAGACGTTCGCACAATGGACGAAGAAGAGTCCAGAATAATAGGTAGTCTGTTATTGGATGCGAGCTACTCACCAGTTCGCCGAGTTGCTTATAAAGTTGATAGCGCAAGGGTTGAACAACGAACTGACCTTGACAAGCTGATTCTAGATTTAGAAACCAACGGGACAATTGACCCTGAAGAGGCTATTCGGCGTGCTGCTACTATCCTGCAGCAGCAGGTAGCAGTTTTTGTTGACCTTGAAAGCGAAGCTGAAGTTGAAGCTGTCGAAGAAGAGGACGAGATAGATCCGATCCTTTTGCGCCCGGTTGATGATTTGGAACTCACGGTTCGGTCAGCTAACTGTCTGAAGGCGGAGAACATTTATTATATTGGCGACTTAATTCGTCGGACTGAGGTTGAGCTTCTTAAGACTCCGAATTTAGGGAAAAAGTCGCTGACGGAAATTAAGGATGTGCTTGCCAGCCGTGGGCTGTCTCTGGGAATGCGTCTGGAAAACTGGCCGCCGTCCAGTCTCCGAGGCGATGATAGGGTGTTGGGCTAAAGAGCTAGTGGGGCAACCGTTATACTGATTTCTGAATCGAGCGGTAACTCAGGATCGTAAAACAAAATACAAGAGCTAAAGGAACACCGTCATGCGACACCGTAAAAGTGGCAGACAACTAAACCGAAACAGTAGTCATCGAAAAGCGATGTTCAAAAATATGGCTGTCTCGTTGATCGAACACGAATTCATCAAGACAACTGTGCCGAAGGCCAAGGAGCTAAAACGGGTAGCCGAACCTCTAATTACGCTTGCCAAGAGTGACTCGGTTGCTAATCGTCGGTTGGCTTTTGCGAGAACCGGCAGTAAGGCAGCCGTTGGAAAGCTTTTTGCTGAGCTTGGCCCTCGTTATGAGAATCGCCCGGGCGGATATACGCGCATTTTGAAGTGCGGGTTTCGATCTGGAGATGCTGCGCCAATGGCATTTGTCGAACTGGTGGATCGGCCCTTGCCAGAAAACGATGATGATTTCGATGACGATTTTGAGGGCGATGACGAAGAGTAAGATCTTTACCCAGCAAGGTACTGAGAAATTCGGAGTATCCCGATCAGTTAGTATATCTCTTAAGTGAGAGCTGGCTCGCTTGTTGGATAAGCGGTCGAAGGAAACAACTACTAATAATGACAAAGTCCGCCGGTTAAAGCTGAGCAGTTCTTTAGGCTTTTAAACAGGGTTTGAGGTATTGTGCAGTGCTCGATTGGGGCTGGTAAATCAGTTCCTCGGGAGTGCCACTTGCGATTATTTTACCACCGCCTGTTCCTCCTTCGGGCCCCAAATCAATGATCCAATCCGCAGTCTTTATAACATCCAAGTTATGCTCGACGACGACGACAGTGTTGCCGCGGTCGCGTAACCGATGAATAACGTCTAGCAACTGCTGGATATCGTGGAAGTGGAGTCCTGTAGTTGGCTCGTCGAGTATATACAGCGTTTTACCGGTGTCACGCTTGGAAAGTTCGCGTGAAAGTTTTACACGCTGTGCCTCTCCGCCGGAAAGTGAAGTTGCACTTTGGCCTAACTTTATGTAGCCGAGACCTACATCAAGCAATGTCTGAAGTCGACGAGCTATGACGGGGACGGCATTAAGGAATGTCAGTGCCTCTTCCACGGTCATATCGAGGACCTCATGGATATTCTTGCCTTTGTAAAGAATCTCTAGTGTTTCTCTATTGTATCTTTCGCCTTTACATTCGTCGCACGTGACATATATGTCAGGCAAAAAATGCATTTCGACTTTAATTAGACCGTCTCCCTGGCAGGCCTCGCAACGACCGCCTTTTACATTAAAGCTAAATCGACCAGCCTTGTAGCCCCGGGACCTTGCTTCCTGAGTGGCCGCGAAGAGTTCCCTTATTGGTGTAAAAATATTGGTGTAGGTTGCTGGGTTGGAGCGAGGTGTGCGCCCAATTGGGCTTTGATCAATATCGACGACTTTGTCTAATTGCTCGAGTCCTGAAATGTCCTCGTAAGGTGCTACCTGAGGATTAGTAGCACCATTCAATTCCCGCGCGGCTAGCGGATAAAGTGTCTGGTTAATGAGGGTCGACTTACCGGAGCCGGAAACGCCAGTTATGCAGGTAAGGAGACCGATAGGGAGTATCAGATTAATATTGTTAAGATTGTTCCCTTTCGCACCTGTCAGCGCCAGGACCTTGTCCTGATCAAAAGTGTGTCGTTTAGTAGGAATATCAATTTTTCTGGAACCTGAAAGGAATTGTCCTGTAATTGACCGTGGCTCTTCAATTATGTCTGATACGCTGCCACTGGCTACGATTTCGCCTCCGTTTATACCGGCTCCGGGCCCGATGTCCACAACGAAATCTGCTTCCCGTATCGCTTCCTCATCATGTTCTACGATGATCACTGAGTTTCCCAGGTCTCTTAACCTGGTCAGCGTAGTTAGTAGGCGTTGGTTATCTCGTTGATGCAGGCCGATGGATGGTTCATCCAGTATATACATGACGCCTACGAGCCCTGCTCCGATTTGGCTTGCAAGACGTATTCTCTGGGCTTCGCCGCCGGAGAGTGTATCAGCGCTCCGTGACAAGGATAGATATTCTAGGCCAACATCGGTGAGAAACCCAAGTCTTGCGCTTATCTCCTTAAGAATCTTCTCTGCAATTTCTTTTCGTTGACCAGAGAGGGAAAGCTTTTCGAAATAGTCATACGCGTCGCCAACGGTTCTATCCGTAATGTCGGACAAAGATTTGCCCTCGATCGTCACTGCTCTAGAATCGGCGTTTAATCGTGCGCCATTGCATTCAGAACAAGCTTGTTTCGAGAGGAACTTTGACAGATTTTCGCGAACCATCTGCGAGTCCGTCTCCTGGTAACGTCGCTCCATGTTTCTAAGGATACCCTCGAAAGCTTGTGCTCGGGTGTAGCTGTCACCTTTATCGTTAATGTAGCGAAACTGTATTTCTTCCTCACCGCTTCCTCTTAAAACAACGCGCTGGGCATGCTCTGGCAGGGAACTGAACGGTTGGTCTAACGCGAAATTATAATGAATTGCGAGCGAACTAAGCATCTGAAAATAATAGATATTCCTCCGGTCCCAACCGGGTATTGCTCCCTCGGCTAGTGACAGCTCTGGATACGCGACAACATGGCTGGGATCGAAAAACTGCTGAATGCCTAAGCCGTCGCATAACTTACAGGCACCCGCAGGGTTATTAAAGGAGAAAAACCTAGGTTCCAACTCTTGTATAGCGTGACCACATTCGGGACAGGCGAATCTGGATGAGAATAGCTGGTCTTCTCTATCAAGATCCATAAAAGAAATAGCGGCAATTCCATCAGCTACCGCAACGGCTATCTCGAAGGAGTCAGCAAGGCGAGTTTTCAGATCATCGCGAATGCGAAATCGATCTATGACAACCTCTATTGTATGTTTCTTGTTTTTGTCGAGGGCTGGAGCATCATCTAGATCCGTGATGATGCCATTGATGCGAGCTCTGACGAAACCTTGTGTCGAAAGCTGTTTGAAGACGTGTAAATGTTCACCTTTGCGATCGCGTATCACCGGCGCTAGGAGATTTACTCGTGTGCCCTCAGGAAAGCTGAGAACATGGTCGACCATCTGGCTGATCGATTGAGCCTCCAACTTGATACCGTGAGTGGGGCAGTGTGGTTCTCCGACGCGCGCGAAGAGAAGTCGCAAGTAGTCATAGATCTCTGTAATGGTGCCAACGGTAGAGCGGGGGTTGTGGCTGGTTGATTTCTGCTCGATGGAAATGGCGGGTGACAAACCTTCAATATGCTCTACGTCCGGCTTTTCCATTATCGATAGGAACTGTCGCGCATAGGCCGACAGCGACTCAACGTAACGCCTTTGTCCCTCTGCATACAAGGTATCGAATGCTAGGGAAGACTTTCCTGAACCGGAGAGCCCCGTGATGACAACCAACTTGTCCCGGGGGATATCCAGGCTAATGTTTTTTAGGTTGTGGGTTTTTGCCCCTTGAATCGAAATCTGGCCCATGGGCGATGTCGCAAAATCAAAACTGGTAGTGTCTCAAGATCAGCTATTACTCTGCAACGAAAGAGTGAAAAGCTTTTGGATGGGCTAACTCGCGTCTCAACTCATAGTTAAAAAACTCAGTATAATGTCCGCTTAGTCTGTTATCGAATCCTGATTCTGCTATCATCCGCGACGTCTAGAGATAGTCGTGTTCTCTCTCTTTCACAACAGTAAAGCTCTTGAGGGATCGGCGTTTATAACCTGGTATGAATCAGCAGGAATTTTTTGCAGCTTCAGGCATCGGACTACTCTATCTTGTTCGCATGCTTGGTCTATTTATGGTCTTACCTGTCTTGCCAGTCTCGGCGCTTGGTATAAGTGGCGCCACTCCATTTCTCATAGGTCTGGCGATTGGTATCTACGGTCTTTCGCAAGCAGCACTTCAGATTCCTTTAGGTCTGCTCTCCGATCGTATCGGCCGGAAGCAGGTTATCGGTCTGGGCCTTGGATTATTTATAGCTGGCAGTTTGATAGCGGGCTTCGCTGAAAATATCCACGTTCTGATCCTTGGTAGGTTTATGCAGGGTTGCGGTGCAATAGCCAGTTCACTATTAGCGCTTTTGTCAGATCTTACGCGGGTCGATCAGCGAGCGAAGGCAATGGCTTTAGTAGGTATCGCCATAGCTGGCTCCTTTGGTTTGTCTCTGATCCTTGGACCCCTAATCTCAAGCTACATTGGGTTATCAGGCATTTTTTTTCTGACGGCTGCGCTGGGTCTTTTAGGTTTGGTGATTTTGTTACTGTTTATCGCGACGCCACAAGTCAGGAGTATCAACCTTGATACGAAGGTACAGAAAAATTTGATTGGTGTTGTTTTAGGAAACCAGGGGCTATGGCGTTTGAACCTTAGTATTTTTGTGTCGCACTACCTGCTTGTATCCTTGTTTATGGTATTGCCCGTTCTATTCCTTAATACTGGTCGAATCGAATTTGCTGATCACTCGCTTTATTATTTGGCGTTACTTGGAATATCTTTCATCGGTATGTTGCCATTTATGTGGCTCTCTGATCGTCTTACGGATGTGAGAGTGCTGCTGGTCTTGGTTGTTTCACTTGCCCTGATAGCATGTTGGATCATGGGTAGTTTTGCGGGTTATTGGTGGGTGCTATTTGCGGCTCTTCTCTTCTTCATAGCTTTCAATTTGCTGGAAGTCGTTCTGCCGGCACAGGTCAGCAGACAGTCTGAGGCGGGAGCGCGAGGTACAGCAATGGGCGTTTATACAACGTCTCAATTTCTTGGAATTTTTGCGGGAGGAGCGCTTGGTGGTTGGATTTTGTCATTCTCGGATTACAACACTCTCTTATCCGTTAATGTTGGGCTAATTGTTGTCTGGCTTTGTGTTTGCCTAAGTTTTCCGTCAACCTCCCCAAATGCTGCTCGGACGATACCACTGGGAGAAATGTCGTACCTAGATGCAAATCAGCGGGTGGAAGCGTTATTATCTCTAGATGGCGTCATCGATGCGGTGATCATTGAGGAAGAGCAGGTTGCTTATCTGAAGGTAGATGAGTCAGTCTTCATAGAAGAGAGTGTCAGCAAGTGGGCAAGGCCCGAGGAGTCCACGAAGTAGACCGGTCTAGGTAGTCTGCCGTTAAAAAAGGAGAAAAACATGGCTCGCGGAGTGAACAAAGTTATCCTCGTTGGTAATTTAGGACGAGACCCTGAGACGCGTTACATGCCGAGTGGTGGTGCGGTAACGAATGCATCGTTGGCAACGTCTAAGCAATGGCGAGATCGTGACTCAGGTGAAAATAAGGAACGAACAGAGTGGCACCGTGTAGTCTTTTTCAACCGTCTCGCAGAAATTGCTGGCGAATACCTAAAAAAAGGTTCGAAGGTTTATGTAGAAGGTGAACTGAGGACCCGAGACTGGGAACGAGATGGTCAGAAACACTACACTACGGAGATTGTAGTGAATGAAATGCAGATGCTCGATTCACGTGGTGAAATGGGCGGTGGCGGTTTTGGCGGTGGATCAGCACCTGGGCCTTCTAATTCCAATAGTGGCGGTGGTATGAATGACTTTGGGCCACCACCTGACGACGATTTTGACGACGATATCCCTTTTTAACCCAAGCCCTGCCGGTCCAGGGAATTTGCCCATCTACTCTCGGAGCTTATCAAGGCGGTTAGTAGCGTCGCTGTCTAAAAAATGGTGGACCGTTTCAGGTAAGGTTACTTCGGATACCATAAGTTCAGATACTCGATATAAGCGGCCGGTCCCTCAGCGTTGTCATCTGTCTCTATCTGGTGACCAGTCTTTATCAATCGACAACCTGCATCTTTGTTCTTAACGTCCAGTAGTGAAATGCGGTCCCTCAATTTGATTCCTTCGCCTATTAGAACAGGCCTAAGAATTCTTACTTTGTCCATACCGTAATTCAGGGGGTTTCGGCCATCGGGAAAATAGAAGCCACCGAGTTTCAAGAAGTGAGTGATAAGGCTGATTGTAAAGAAGCCATGTAGTAGAGTACCACCATGAGGGCTGTTTTCGGCGGCCCAGCTTGGGTCGTTGTGTCCTTGGTTATACCATCGGGTCACTTTACCGAAAATATCGACCTGCATCTGATCGATGAAAACCCACTCGGTTGTTGTCACTTCATTGCCGATGTATTCATGTATGTTTTCAAGTAGTAATTCCATAGGTTCCCTGAGGTTAGATGGCAAGAATCACGAGCAGTATTGTGCCAAGCATGAGGCGGTAAGCAACGAAGGGTAGAAAGCCTATTTGCTCGATAAAGCTCAGCAGAAACTTGATGCACAGATAAGCTGATATGCTCGAAACGACAACACCAACGCAGACGGCGTACCAATTGGTAGGTTCGTTAGAGGAGGCCAAGTCGAATAGTTTCAGGCAGGTTGCTGCCAATATCGTCGGTATGGAGATCAGTAAGGATATCTTCGTTGCATCGGTCCTCGAGAAACCGGCAAGGAGCGCCGCGGTCATCGTAATTCCGCTTCTTGAGGTCCCGGGGATAAGAGCAATGCACTGAGCTACTCCGATCCATATTGCAAGTAATGGGGTCAGTGATTTGGAGCCTTTATAGTTCGAACGGTCAGCCGCCCATAGAGCCAGACCAAAAACAATAGTAGTGGTAGCTATGACTTCAAGGCTACGAAACTGGTCCTCGATGAAGAAACGTGCAAAGTAACCGACGGGGATAATTGGTAGGCTTGCGATAAGGAGGTTCAGCGCGAAACTACCTTCAACAGTCGAATCTCCGACTAATTTTCGAGAGCCAGCGCCAAGTAGCCTGACCAGGTCGGTACGAAAGAAGATTAGGAGTGCAAGTAAGGATCCGAAATGCACAGCGGTATCAAAGGCGAGGCCTTGATCATCCCAACCCAATAACTGTGATGGCAACACGAGGTGTGCTGAACTGGAGATTGGTAGAAATTCCGTGATGCCCTGAATCAGGGCGAGGACAATAGTTTCTAGTAGTTCCAGGCCGATTTCTCCTACTGTGTTGAGGTAGAATACCCGTATGGCTCACATACCGCTATTCCCGTTGCCTCTGGTTGTATTCCCTGGGGGTCGATTGCATCTTCAGATTTTAGAAACTCGCTATATCGATATGGTCAAAAATTGCTTACGTGAAGGTGATGGGTTTGGAGTAATCATGATTACTGAGGGTGATCAGTTTCTGCGTGATCTCGAGCAGCAATTGCCGGCGGTCTCACGTTTTGGGACGTACTGCACGATCGTTGACTTTGATTTATTACCTAATGGTATGCTTGGGATCATCGTAGAAGGTGTCAAGAAGTTCGTCATTCATCATGAGTATGAACAGGCGGATCGTCTAATGATGGGTGACGTTAAGTTTCTGCCAGATGAAACTCCCGTAAAGATGCCAAGAGACCGAGGGCATCTAACCAGCCTTTTGGAGTCACTGATGTCTCATAAAGCCGTTCAACGGCTGGGTCTTGTATGTGATATGAATCAAGCGGGGGAAGTTAGTGCACGTCTCACTGAACTTCTGCCTTGTCCAAACGAATTTAAACAGCGCATGCTTGAGATCAAAGATCCTCTAGTTCGGCTTAGGGACTTGGACAGACTTGTCGATTCTATGCAGAGAAATTAGCAGGCTATGATAAGTGAACAATCTCATGCTTGGCTCTTAGAGGGTTCTTGGTGGCCCTATGCAGAAAATCCGGGTGCAAAAAACGGTAAGGTAGATGCGCGTCGCGACCAGTCGGAATTCCTAGTCTCATTGTTTGTATCAGTTCGGAGGGACTATCACCAAGGTCTTGTAGGATCAATCTATCGCGCTTTAGTTTTTTTTTGTTCCAATCACTGACTTTCAATCCGAGGGATTTGCATAGGAGTGTTTGTCCGCTGCAGAGACGTTCGATTGACCTTACCCGGCCATTGATGGGATTCATCGATTGCATTACCTTTATATTTGTTTTTGGTGATTGATGGTCGATGTGAACCACGCCGGACTTGATTAACACCCCATTTCCTTCACCTCGAGCTGAAAAATTCAATGAATCTCCTCCCCTGGCGTAATACATGTAGATAGTGCCTGGCGTCATGAACATAGCTTTGCGGGCCTCTGTAAAACCGAGGGAGGAATGACTGCCCTTCTCGTTTAGGTAATAAGCTTCTGTCTCGATGATTCTGGCTGCTAGCCAGAGGTCGGCTAATTTGTGTCGTATTACTTTGCCGACAAGAAACTTTGCAAGCTCAAGAGGTTCCTGGTCAAAGCTTTTAGCTGATACGTTCACAGAGTTATCCGTTTGAATTAGGGTTATAATGCGGTTCGCTCCAAAGGAGCTCCGATTCTATGATGAATTGAGACCTATGTCTGAATATATGCAACAGTTGGGGAAAGGCGCGCGTGAGGCATCAGCCATAGTATGTCGCGCGTCTACTGAGATCAAAAATGCAGGACTTAAGGCTATTGGCGACGAAATCGTGGCGCGCCGAGATGATCTGATGATCGAAAACGAAAAAGATCTGTCACAGGGCCGCGATAATAACCTCTCGGACCCTATGCTTGATCGACTGACCTTTAGTGGAGCTGGATTCGATACGATGGTAGAGGGACTCCATCAGGTTGCTGCTCTGGAAGATCCGGTAGGTGGAATTTCGGACATGACGTATCGTCCAAACGGGTTGCAGATTGGTCGAATGCGCGTCCCACTTGGTGTCATCGGCATCATTTACGAGTCGCGTCCAAACGTGACCATAGATGCGGCCAGTCTCTGTCTTAAGTCCGGCAACGCGACGATTCTTCGGGGCGGCTCGGAGGCGATACACTCAAATAGGGCCCTTGCTGCATGTATTGAGAGTGGTTTGAGTAAAGTCGGCCTGCCCCCATTATCGGTTCAGATTGTCAAGGATACTGATCGCGCATTGGTGCGCGAGCTGATCACAATGGATAAATTTGTCGATGTAATTGTCCCACGGGGTGGGGTTGGATTGACTGAACGCATTGCCAAGGATGCTACTATTCCTGTCATCAAGCACCTTGATGGAATCTGCCACGTTTACATTGATGATGAGGCAGATATGGATAAAGCTTATAACATTGCCCTGAATTCGAAGGTACAGCGCTATGCTGTTTGTAATGCGATGGAGACGTTGCTGGTTTCTGAGCGAATAGCAGTAAAGCTTTTGCCAAAGTTATCAAAAGCTTTTACTGATCACGGAGTGGATTTGCGTGGTTGCGAAAAGACGAAATTATTGCTGGGTCCAGACATCGCCGAAGCGTCAGAGGAAGATTGGTACACTGAATACCTTGGGCCTACTCTTGCGATACGGACAGTCGCAGGCCTTGATCAAGCTATCGAGCACATCAATTGCTACGGCTCGCAGCATACAGACACTATTGTCACGGAAAACTACACGAGAAGTAGGCGTTTTCTGCGTGAAGTCGATTCGAGCTCGGTGATGGTTAACGCTTCTACCCGATTTTCTGATGGTTTTGAGTTCGGTCTTGGAGCTGAAATCGGCATCTCAACTGATAAGCTTCATGCCCGTGGACCGGTTGGTCTCGAAGGACTGACATCCCAGAAATACGTGGTATTTGGTGACGGCCAGACACGCCAATGACGTCCACCTTGATTTTCGGTGGCACTTTTGACCCCGTGCACTATGGTCACATCAGATCGGCTCGCCTACTGCTCGATTTTTTTGAAGAGGCTCGTTTGGTGATGATTCCTTGTCAGGTGCCGCCTCATAGGCCCCAACCGGCGGTTAATGCATGGCATCGTGCGAATATGTTGAATCTTGCGGTCTCAGAAGATCAAATGATCTGCGTTGATGATTGTGAGCTGCATCGAGAAGGCAAATCCTTTACGTTCGATACTTTGAAACTCTATCGGGCACGGTTCCCCGATGAGCCTTTATTCTTTGTTCTGGGATATGATTCATGGGTGACTTTGACAACTTGGTACCGCTGGCAGGAGCTAACAGATCTCGCACATTTAATTGTTTTGACTCGACCAGGTGGAAGCATCGTGGAAAGCGAGGAGTTGCGACTTTGGTCAGTAGGGAAAGTTGTCGATCTTGATGCAATCTCTTGTAATTCGGGTAATGTAATTAGGTTGACGCTTGAACAGTTCGATATTTCAGCGACTCGGGTCCGAGAGGCGCTGGTCGGGCGTCAGGATATTGCTGAATGGGTTCCAGTACCAGTCATGAATTATATTTCGGAAAATAATCTCTACAGGGATATAAATGTCAGCACCTGAAATAAGTGAAGTTTTAAAAGACCTGGTCGTTGACGCGTTGGATGACATCAAGGGTATTGAGATTCTAGCGTTGGATGTTGAACTCCAGACTGATATAGCGGATTTCATGGTGGTAGCCAGCGGTGCGACCAGCCGACAGGTAAAGGCCCTGACGGATAATGTTGTGTTTAGGGCCAAGAGAGCAGGTTATCGGGTGAATAGTGTTGAAGGTGACGACACCTCTGAGTGGGTGTTGATAGATCTCGGTGATGTGATCTGTCACGTCATGTTGCCTGCGGTCAGAGAATTCTATGAATTGGAACGACTCTGGAGTATTAGACCGAAACAAGAAGATGACGCCATTGTTGAAGATTGAACTTATTGCCGTGGGGACTAAGCCCCCTGCTTGGATTATTGCAGGAATTGAACAATACGCCGATCGTTTGAAAAGGCAGTGTTCTTTCATTATTACAGAGATAAAAAGCGCTGAGCGTCGTAAAAAGCACGTTGAATCGCTCAGAGAAGAAGAAGGTAAAGCCATATTATCCGCACTGTCGTCTTCAGCGGTCGTTGTAGCAATGGATAGGCTCGGAAAAAACTGGAGTACAGAGGAGTTTGCTGGGAAATTGCAGGTTTGGAGTCAGAAAACTAACCACTTTCAGTTCCTGGTTGGTGGACCCGATGGCCTTACCAATGCTTGCTTAGAACGAGCGCAGGAGTCCTGGTCCTTATCCGCACTAACCTTCCCGCATTTTTTGGTGCGTGTTCTGTTTGCCGAACAGGTCTATCGCGCCTTGATGGTCAATGAGGGGCATCCGTATCACAAATGAAAAGCTGCTTGTAAAACATGCTAATTAGGGTGTGGCTGAGAGGAAATGGCTGAACCGCTTGCTTTAAAAGACCACAATTGGGAAGCAAGGATATTCTTTAATCGAATGGTTCTTGGTTTTGGGCTCTTGATATTGTTGACGTTGCTTCTTTTCCTACGTTTCTTCTATCTGCAGATTATTGAATATGATGTTCATGCGACCCTGTCCGACAAAAACCGAATTCAGGTTCAGCCTCTAGCGCCAGTTCGGGGTCTGATCTATGACCGTCACGGTGAGCTACTTGCTGCCAACGCGCCGTCCTTTAATCTAGAAATCACGCCAGAGCGAGTTGACGATATCGCCGCTACACTGTCTCACCTGAGAAAGGCCTTAAAATTTGATAACGAGGTGATCGAGGATTTTGAAAAGCGGATGGAGCGTCGTCGCCGGCCTTTCGAGCCTGTACCACTGCTTTATCGTTTAAGTCAGGAGGAGATAGCGGTTTTCAGTGTTGACCGGCATTTATTGCCTGGTGTGGAAGTCAAGGCGCATCTAGTAAGACATTATCCGCAGGCAGAGGATATGGTGCATGCCGTTGGCAGCGTGCGGCGTATCAACGAACAGGACGCTCGTGAAGTTGATTCGGTTGCGTATGCTGGCACCGACCATATAGGGAAAATTGGTGTCGAACGATTCTATGAAGCTGACCTGCTTGGCAGAGTTGGTTACCAGCAGGTTGAAATAGATGCACGGGGCCGGATTATGAAAGTCCTAGAATCTCAGTTGCCTACGCCTGGGAAAGATTTGACATTGCACATTGATTCTTCCCTGCAACGAGCTGCGGTTCTAGCGCTAGGCGAACGCCGAGGGAGTGTGGTTGCTATTGAGCCTGAGACCGGCGGTGTTTTGGCGATGGTAAGTAAACCCAGTTACGACCCCAATCTATTCGTTACCGGGATCGGATTTGAGGCTTACGCTTCGCTGCGAGACTCAATAGATACTCCTTTGTTTAATCGGGCTGTTCAAGGACAGTATCAACCTGGTTCTACCATTAAACCTATCATCGGCCTTGCAGCCTTAGCTTCTGGTTATACGACGCCAGAATTCAAGATGAGCGATCCTGGATGGTATAGGCTACCTGGTAATGAGAGACTTTATCGAGACTGGAATTGGAGAACCACCACTGATGGCGGCCACGGGATAGTTGATTTGCGTAAAGCTATATATCAATCCTGTAACATTTATTTCTATAGTCTTGCGGTCAAAATGGGAATAGATTTAATCGATGATTATCTTGCTCTGTTTGGCTTTGGGTCCAATGCCATTCTCGATTTTCCAGAAGCAAGTAGTGGTCTCTTACCGACGCGTCAGTGGAAGAGAAAGAATCGTGGATTGCCCTGGTATCCAGGAGATACATTGAATCTTGGCATTGGCCAAGGTGACATGCTCGTGACTCCACTTCAATTAGCAACAGCGACTGCTGTTATAGCGAATCGAGGTAAATGGATTGCGCCGCGCATGTTGAAATCTGGTGGCGGTCTGCCAGCAGAGTCGGCTGTACCTGGCATGGAAAATATAGATATCCCTCCTGCTCATATATGGGAGTACGTTATTGAATCTATGGAAATGGTAGTGCATAGAGGTAACCAGGGCTTTGGAGAGAATGGTACCGCCTGGGCTTATATAGGTCAGGACATTTCGTATCGCATGGCCGGTAAATCTGGCACAGCTCAGGTTGTGGAAATTAAACAAGGCGAAGAATATGACGACGAGTTGCTAGATGAGCGGCAACGAAAGCATGCTTGGTTCGTGGCGTTCGCGCCAGTAGAATCTCCTAAGATCGCGATTGCGGTCTTACTAGAAAACGGGGGTGGAGGAAGTGAGTTTGCTGCTCCTGTTGCTCGGGATATTGTTGATCATTATTTGTTAGGGCTTGCGGAATCAAGGTTGTCGAGTCTTTCTGGAGCGAGTCAGTGAGTCAGGATTTCGTGCGCCGGCTCCCAGGTGCAGGTCTTCGAGACCAACGGTCTGCAGTGATTGGCGAGAGAGTCCATCTTGATCTGCCAATGTTGTTTCTGATCCTAGGCATATCTACTTATGGCTTATTGATACTTTTCAGCGCTGGCGGTCAGCAGATAGCGCCTGTGGCTTCTCAAAGCGTGAAGATTATGGTGGGAACTTTTGCGATGGTTTTCGCAGCCCAGATACCACCGGTATTTTATCGTCGGCTGGCGCCTTGGATCTTCGTCGTAGGTCTTGTCATGCTTGCTTTGATTTACATATTTGGATTGGATATCAAGGGCTCGAGGCGCTGGTTACGGATCCCCGGTTTGATCAGTTTTCAGCCTTCTGAGCTCATGAAATTGATGTTGCCGTTAATTCTAGCCTGGTATTTTCATGATAGGCATCTGCCACCCAAGCTAAGACATGTCTTCTGGTCGCTAGTATTAATTGCTGTCCCGGTGCTTTTAATCGCATTCCAGCCTGATCTGGGAACGTCTATCCTTATTGGAGCATCGGGTTTGTTTGTACTGTTGTTGTCGGGTATTCAGTGGCGAATAGTGTTTGGTGCAATTGGACTTAGTGTCGCTTTAATGCCTGCCTTCTGGTTTGTATTAAGAGATTATCAGAGGCAGCGCATTCTAACTTTGTTGAATCCGGAAAATGATCCATTGGGAGCAGGTTGGAATATTATCCAGTCAAAAACAGCCATTGGATCAGGAGGACTGTTTGGTAAAGGTTTGTTTGAGGGGACCCAGTCACATCTGGATTTTCTGCCAGAATCTCAAACAGACTTCATTATCGCAGTGCTCGCGGAAGAACTCGGTCTATTTGGCGTAGCTATATTATTGATCCTGTATCTTCTCTTGGTCGGCAGAGGCGTAATGTTGTCGGTTCAGGCGCAGGATACATTCGGCCGGCTGATTTGTGGGAGTGTTACCTTTACATTTTTTGTTTATGTCTTTGTTAACATTGGGATGGTAAGCGGCATCCTTCCTGTAGTAGGCGTTCCGCTACCCCTGGTCAGTTCCGGCGGCACGTCGATCGTGACCTTGTTTGTTGGCTTTGGGATTGTAATGTCAATTCACACTCATCGCCGAATTTCTTTATGAGTTGTTTATGAAAATTTATATTTTTTTACTTTCGATCTTTTTTACTGCTGCCGCCTATGGGGGAAACTATGCAGACCGGGAAGAGGTCAAGGCGTTCGTCAAAGAACTGGCGGCTTCAGAGTCCTTCAACGAAAAAGAGCTTTTGTCGGTTTTTGCGCATGCTCAATACAAGCAGAAAATTATTGATGCTATTTCCAGGCCAGCTGAACGCGTCCTTAATTGGTCACGGTATCAGGATATCTTCCTGACAGAACGAAGGGTAGCCGGTGGCATCGCGTTCATGCGTGATCATCGTGAGGCCCTAGAAGCAGCAGAAAAAAAATATGGTGTTCCACCGGAAATCGTTGCTGCCATCATCGGTGTAGAAACGATGTATGGCAGTATTACTGGCGGCTATCGTGTACTTGATGCTTTGTCGACCCTGGCTTTTGATTATCCGCCCCGTTCCAGCTTCTTTCGGAGTGAGCTTAAGCAATTTATTCTGCTGGTCAGGGAAGAAAGGCAGATGATCACTAATCTTACAGGCTCCTATGCTGGTGCAATGGGCCTTGGTCAGTTTATCCCAAGCAGCTATAGGGCCTATGCGGTAGATTTCGATGGTGATGGAATCAGAGACATTTGGAACAACCCGACAGATGCTATTGGCAGTGTTGCCAATTATCTCTCCCGTCATGGCTGGCTTCGGGACGAAAAGATAACCCTGCGCGTTGAGGCGGAAGGTTTGCCCCAGAATATTTTCAATTCCTCTCTGAAACCGAGTAAATCGATTGGGGAGTTGGTTAGTTTGGGATTACATGAAATTCCTCTGCATTCAGATGAGATGGTCTCGCCGATGCGTCTGGTTGGTAAGTCTGGTGACGAATTTTGGTTGGGGTTGACGAACTTCTACGTTATTACCCGATACAATCATTCTAGGCTATATGCCATGGCAGTGTTCCAGCTCAGCGAAGACTTGCGTTCAGGCATGCTGGGATTAGTATCCCGTTAAAGTCATAATTGAGCCACTATTTACGCCCGTGAATTCACGAATTCTACTGATTCTTTTGTTTCAATATCTGTTGTTGGCGGGTTGCAGCGCTGTGCGGTCGCCATTCCTTTCTGATGCCGGTATGCCGATTCCTCTTGAAACGGGAGCGCTCCGTAAGAAAGATAAGGTGAAACCACCAGGACCCGGGCAGTATCAAGTGTTAGGTAAGACTTACTCCATAATGCCTAGTAGTTTTGGATATCTTGAAATAGGCATTGCGTCCTGGTACGGGGAAAAGTTCCATGGCCGTTTGACCGCGATGGGGGAAGTCTACGATATGTATGCGATGACCGCGGCTCATAAATCCTTGCCGTTACCGACTATGGTTCGAGTGACGAACTTGGATAATGGGCAGTCCATAGTATTGCGAGTCAATGATCGAGGACCGTTTCACGATGATCGACTAATTGATTTATCTTATGGTGCGGCTAAGGCCCTCGGTTTCCACAATCAGGGCACTGCATCTGTAGTTGTCGAAGCAATGGATGAAGCTAATTATCCCGAGTTGACTAAAGGAGTGGCGACTGCAACATCTTACTTGCAGGCAGGTGCTTTCAGTCGGAGGGAAGGAGCAGTCGCTCAGCTAACGAGTGTGAGAGAAGCCCTGCCAACGGATGTGCAGGTTAGAATCCTTATGAGTGAAACTTCTAGAGGTGTTCTTTACAAAGTGTGGATCGGCCCTTTAGCAACAAGAGATGAAGAGAACTTGATCGTGGAAAGAATAGAGGATCGGAATCTGGGGAAACCGGTCAAGGTAAAAATAGGTAGGGAATAATATGTTCAGAATAATTCTATTATTGCTCGTAAGTATAGAGATATATGCAGCACCGGTAATTATCCCGGAGCCACCTAAATTGGCAGCAAACGGTTATCTGTTAATTGATGCAAGTACAGGTAAAGTTCTGGTCGCACACAATGGGGAGCAGCGACTGCCGCCGGCGAGTTTGACTAAGATCATGACAAGCTATGTGGCAGCCAAGCAGTTGGCGCTCGGTACCATTAGCCTTGAGGACCAAGTTGATATCAGTGTCGAGGCCTGGCGGATGGAAGGTTCTCGTATGTTTGTTCGTGAAGGAACCAAGGTCCGGCTTGAAGACTTGATTCGTGGTATCGTCATTCAATCGGGTAACGATGCTAGTGTCGCAGTTGCCGAACATATCGCCGGTAGCGAATCGGCGTTTGCGGAACTAATGAACCGGTATGCCTTGCAGCTTGGGATGACGGGTACCAACTACGTTAACTCGACCGGTTTACCTGACGAAAACCATTACACGACTGCGCATGATCTTGCTCTCCTGACTATAGCCCTTGTCAGTGAGTTTCCTGAGCATTATTCTATCTACAAGGAGCGGTCCTTCACCTATGGTGCCCCTGGCGAGCAGCCGAAGCGTCAGTCGAATAGAAATAAGCTTTTGTTTCGTGACAGTTCAGTCGATGGTGTAAAGACAGGGCATACTAAAGCAGCGGGTTACTGCCTGGTTGCATCTGCCTTACGGGAAGAGATGCGGCTGATATCCGTAGTTATGGGTGCTTCTTCCGAAGAAATCCGTGCGCGAGAAAGCCAAAAACTGTTGACCTATGGGTTCAGGTACTTCGAGACTTCATCGTTATATAAGGCCGATAACGTTTTGAAACAAGTTAGAGTCTGGGGTGGCCAGCATAGTTCAATAAGATTGGGCTTGATGGAAGATCTCGTGTTAACGATTCCCAGAGGTTCGAGAAAAACCTTGAAGACTGTCATTGACATCGACGATGAAGTTCATGCCCCATTGAGCATGGGTGATAAACTCGGTACTTTGACGGTTAGGTTATCGGAAAACGAAGCCACTAGTTTGCCATTGGTAGCACTGAACTCGGTCCAGGCGTCGGGTTTCTTAGCTAGTCTTTGGGATTCGATTCGGCTGTTTTTTCTTAAGTTGTTCAATGGAGACCCTCTTGCATATAGCCCATGAATGAGCTCGAAGCCCCCAACATCTCTTTTCCTTGCGACTACCCGATTAAGGTGGTTGGTGATACTCGGGCTGGGCTTCATGAAGATGTCTATGAAATTGTCTTGAAACATGATCCAAGTTTAACGACAGATAAGGTGTCTCAGCGTACGTCCCGCAAGGGTAATTTTATCTCGATCTCCTTCATGTTGAGAGCAGTTGGTCAGGAGCAGCTTGAAGCACTTTTTGATGACCTCAAAAAGCTTGAAGCAGTTAGGATGGTTCTGTGAGTCGCCTGGTAGTTAGATATCTTGGGTCAGCGCCCTATGAGAATACTTGGCAGCAGATGAAAGCATTTACTAATGAGCGGAACCCCGACACTTACGATGAGCTTTGGCTACTGCAGCATCCGTCGGTTTATACATTAGGCCAGGCGGGAAAGAGGGAACATATAATTGCGCCGGGAAATATTCCTGTAGTGCACTCTGATCGAGGTGGTCAAGTGACCTATCACGGGCCAGGTCAGTTAGTAGGTTACCTGCTGCTTGATATGCGGCGTTTGGGAATTGGCGTTCGAACGTTGGTTACCGGTATAGAACGGTCGATCATCGAACATCTAGGAAAACTGAATATCTCAGCAATGTCGAGGAAAGAGGCACCAGGTGTTTATGTCAAGGGCCGGAAAATTGCAGCGCTTGGTTTGAGAGTACGAAAAGGTCTTAGTTATCACGGTTTCAGTTTGAATATTGACATGGATCTTGAGCCCTATAGAGGCATTAACCCTTGTGGTTGCGAAGGACTTGAAGTGGTTGATCTCAAATCATTGGGTTCCTCATTAAGTGTTGTCGAAGTTGCGGAACAGTTGGCACCGATCATTGGTGTTGAATTTGCGTATGATGCCCTGTTGTCCGGGGTGAAAGAGCGTTAATGAGGAAGACAGTCGAGTAAAACCATGGTCGATAAGAACCGGATGGTAAAAGGCAAAAAACTGCGCGGTGCAGATAAGGTGCGTCGCATCCCTGTCAAAGTTGTCCCAACCAAAGAGCTACCGCCAAAACCCGATTGGATTAGGGTCCGAATACCTGCCAACAAAAAAGTCGGTCGGATAAAGGAAATCTTGCGGCGTCGGCAGCTTGCCTCAGTTTGTGAAGAAGCCAGTTGTCCGAATATCGGCGAGTGTTTCTCCCATGGTACGGCAACTTTTATGATAATGGGTGAGATTTGCACGCGCCGTTGCCCCTTTTGCGATGTGGCGCACGGGGCGCCTGCTGCGTTGAATGAGGATGAGCCCAGACAGCTCGCAGAGGCGATTAAGGAGATGGCACTAAAGTACGTTGTCGTGACCTCTGTCGATCGTGATGATCTAAAGGACAGAGGTGCGGGACATTTCGCTAGTTGTATAGAGGCTATCCGTGAATTAACGCCTGCTACAACGGTTGAAGTGTTAGTGCCTGATTTTCGTGGACGACTGGAGGTCGCCTTGGATTGCCTGACTGCCATGCCGCCTGACGTTTTCAACCATAACCTCGAAACCGTACCGCGGCTTTACAAGCGGGCTAGACCGGGGGCGGACTACACTTGGTCACTTAAACTTTTACGACAGTTTAAAGCACTTAATCCCGGTGTGCCGACTAAATCTGGACTGATGTTGGGCCTGGGCGAGACCAATGAAGAAGTTATCCAGGTTATGGAAGAGCTGCGTACCCATGAGGTTGATATGTTAACGCTGGGTCAATACCTACAGCCGAGTCGTGCGCATTTGAAGGTTGATCGGTTCGTGCATCCCGATGAGTTTAGTCAACTGAAGGCAACTGCGCAGTCATTAGGCTTCAGTCAAGTGGCCTCGGGCCCCTTGGTTCGGTCCTCCTATCACGCTGATCTGCAGGCTAAAGGCCAGTTCTAACAGCTACAGTCAGCGCGTTTGGGTAGCTTCAGTTTTCTCCAATCCATGTACTTTGCATCCCAAGTCAGGAGATAACCCGCCAAGGACTCACCGATTCCTAGGATTAGCTTGATCGTTTCGAGAGCCTGTAAGGTGCCGACCGTACCTACAACAGGAGCAGCAATGCCTGTTGTAGAGCAGTTAAGTTCGATATCAACAGCGTTATCATAGAGGCAGCGGTAACATGGCATGTTGGGTATCGTTGGATCGATGACCATCAAGTGTCCCTCGAAGCGTGTTGCTGCGCCCGAAACCAGGCGTGTCTTCGTTCTTAGACAAGCATCGTTAATGGCATAACGTGCTTGGAAGTTGTCGGTGCAGTCAACTACGATATCGGCTCTGTCAGTTTCGGCGTTCAGTTGATCGGTTGTAAGTTTTGAATCGATCGTCCTGATATTAGTATCCAGGTTAATGTCCTGAAGAGTCCGTTTAGCCGATTTGGTTTTTAGCTCACCTATACTCTTGGTTTTGTGCACGATCTGTCTCTGGAGATTAGAGAGGTCTATGGAATCATGGTCCGCCAGGGTTATCGAGCCGATACCGGAGGCAGCTAGGTACATTGACACGGGGCTACCCAAACCACCGAGCCCAATAATGAGCACCTTGGAAGCCAGTAACTTCTCCTGACCTTCCACATCGACTTCTGGCAGCATGATATGCTTTGCGTATCTAAGCAGTTGCTCATCCCTCATGGCCGATAGCCTAACACTGCTCTAGGTGTATTATTCAAGTCGTTGAACGTTTGTATTTTAAGAAAACCACTATGTTGGAAGAGGTTCAAGACTTCCTTTTGTTGGTCGTAACCATGTTCTATCAGCAAAAGGCCGGAAGGTTTAAGGCACCTGTATGCGTCGGAAATAATGGACCGAACGGCGCTCAGACCGTCAATCCCTGAGGTCAGCGCTTCTATAGGCTCAAAACTCAAATCTCGCAGATGCGGGTCATTTTCTCTCACATAGGGAGGGTTGCTGACTATCGCGTCAATGCTATTGGTGGATATCCCGTCGCACCAATTACCTACGCGCAGTTCGATATTGTTCAAACCTTCTGAGTTACGTCTAGCGAGATCGATCGCTGCCTCGTTAATATCTATCCCTCTGACGAACCAAGCGCTACGCTCTGCTGCTAGACTGATGGCGATTGCACCACTTCCTGTCCCGAGGTCAAGGATCTGCTGTTGGTCAGGTTCAAGATGTTCGAGTAATATTTCCACGAGCAGTTCTGTTTCCGGTCTCGGTATAAGCACTTCAGGTCCAACGACGAAAGTATGCTTCCAGAACTCTTGACTACCCCTGATATACGCCATAGGTTCCCCGATTAGACGGCGTTCTAGTAAGCTTTCGAAGCTGTCAGTTATATCTTTGTCTAATTGGTGTTCTCTGTGAGCAATCAGCCACTCGCGATCTCGGTTCGTTACCGCTGTCATTAGGATTTGACTGTCCAATAATGGGGAATCAGAGATTGGTCGTAATTTTGATTGTGCTGAAACGAGTAATTCTCCGACAGTTATTTGATATTTCCCTGAATGGGGAAGCTCGTGGTTAATTTTTGTCACCTCCTAATGCTCGCAATAGATCGGCTTGGTGCTCGATAAGAAGTTGATCGATGATAGGATCAAGGTCCCCCGTCATGACCTGACTGAGTCGGTGAAGGGTAAGGTTGATTCGATGATCGGTTACTCTCCCGTCAGGGAAATTGTAAGTTCTTATCTTTTCTGAGCGGTCTCCTGAACCGACCAGATTGCGGCGAGTTGCCGCTTGTTCATTTATTTGCTCCGTTTGGGCGTTGTCTAGTAGCTTTGCCTGAAGAAGGCTCATAGCTCTGGCTTTATTCTTGTGTTGAGAACGTTCGTCCTGACATTCAACGACCATACCAGTTGGTAGATGGGTAAGACGCACTGCAGAGTCGGTTTTATTGACATGCTGGCCACCAGCACCAGATGCACGGTAAGTATCGACTCTAAGGTCATTCTTGTCGATTTCAATTTCTTCAATATCTTCGACTTCGGGCAGTATCGCAACAGTGCAGGCAGACGTGTGAATTCTTCCCTGTGACTCGGTTTGTGGCACTCGCTGAACTCTGTGCGCACCGGATTCAAATTTCATCTTGCCAAAGACATCCTGCCCCTCGAGCCTGGCAATGATTTCTTTGTAACCGCCGTGTTCGCCGTGGCGTTCGTTGAGGATTTCCGTTTTCCAGTTCTGTGTTTCGCCGTATCTCGCGTACATGCGGAAGAGGTCTCCTGCAAAAATGGCTGCTTCGTCTCCTCCCGTGCCTGCGCGGATCTCGAGGAAAATATTATTGGCATCGTGAGGATCCTTAGGTAAAAGTAGTGTCTGGAGTGACTGGTTTATGCTTGCTAGTGACTGGGACAATTCAGTAATTTCTACCTCGGCCATCTCACGTATGTCGATATCGGAATCTTCCAGCATTAGTCTTGCATCCTCTAGCTGCCTACTTTGTTCCTCATGAGATCGAAAACATTGCACCACCGGTTCAATATCGGCATATTCCTTTGAGTAGACTCGAAATTTTTTCTGATCGGCGATGATCTCAGCATCGGAGAGTAGAGCCGCCAATTCCTCGTAGCGATCGAGTAGTTGATCGAGCTTCTTTTGCAATGAATTATTCACTTCTTTTATCCAACTGGTACAGATCAGAAATTACCTTGATTATGTCATTATTGCCGGCTTTTAGTTGCTGAGTAGGCCTGTGGAGCAGCTTGTTAGTCAATTGGTTGGCGAACTGAGCTAACACATCATCTGCGGGCCCGCCTTTTTTCAGTCGTATTAGTGCCTTGGCTAATTCATCAGTCTTTATGGCTTCGTGATGTTCCCGAAAGCGGACTAGTGTTTCGTCTTTTTCGCGCGATTCGTGGCGGAATCGGTAGGATGCGATTTCCCTTTTAATGATTAGGTCAGCCTCCTCTGCAGCATGGTGGCGATTATTGAGATTAGCGTTGATTATCTCCTGCAGGTCATCAACGCTGTATAAATAGATGTCTCTTAATTCCCCGACCTCAGGTTCAATATCTCTAGGAACGGCTAGATCAATCATCATTACTGGTCGGTGCCTTCGGGATTTTAGGGTGCGTTCGACCATGCCTTTCCCCATCACAGCGAGCTGGGATGCTGTACTTGAGATCACAACATCGGCATCGGGCAGTATAGAGGGTATAGTCTGCAGATCTATAGCTGAACCACCTAGTTCCTCAGCTAGTTTTCGAGCATTACTGAGGGTCCGATTCGCTATCGTTAGCTTGCAGAAACCGGCTGATTTCAAGTGACGCCCTACTAATTTACTGGTCTCTCCTGCTCCGACAAGAAGCACATTACGATTTGTTAGGTCTGAGAACAGCATCTCTGCGAGCGTTACGGCGGTGGAAGCTATCGACACCGAACTTTGTCCTATAGCGGTCTCGGACCTTACTCGTTTAGCGATCCGAAAGGTGTTCTGGGATAAATGATGGAGTTCGCTCCCAAGAGTTCCGATCAGGTCCGCCTGTTCATAGGCATCCTTCACCTGGCCAAATATCTGCGGCTCGCCGATAATCATGGAATCTAGACCGCAAGCCACTCTAGCAGCGTGATAGACGGCTTCTTGGTTACGTTTGGTATATATACTGGGTTCTAAAGCGGGTACCTGCATCTCATGATAAGCTGCTAACCAGTCGACGACTTTTTTTTCGTTGGCGTGGTCAGTTATGGCGATAATCTCAGTACGATTGCATGTCGACAGGACGGCAACCTCCGAAAAGTCGGCGACGCGTGATATATCCTTGAGGGCATTGGGCAGCTGCTCGTGAGTAAAAGCGACCTTTTCCCTCAGTTCAACGGGTGCTGACGTATGATTTATGCCAACAATGAGCAGATTCATAGGATTCCGGTGTAGTAAAATGAACCCTGACGGGTCTGGCCATAAATAATGACAAGGTTCAATTGTACGTGACTGATCGGTTGAATACACCGTAAGTACGTGATTTGTGAGATGAAGATTGGTTTGATCAAACGCTATGGATTTACAATGTCGACTTTTCCGCGCACGGGGAGCCTAGTTCTATGCCTTGGGCTAATTTTTTCAGGTTGTGCTACCACGTTAGATGAGTCCGTTGTCGAGATACCGTTAGAGGCAATCGAGGTAGCAGGACAGCCAGCGGTTACCTCAGAAACCGCGCTAAGGCCGCGACCAGAGGATTATCCCGCCGCCCCTTTTGAAGGTGATTCACTATATCAGTTACTTGTCGCCGAGATTGCTGGTTATCGCTCGCACTATGATATTGCACTAGAGAAATATATGCAGGAGGCTGAATCAACCCGCGATCCCGGTGTTGTGGCGCGGGCTGCGAACATGGCTCTTTATCTGAAAAAAGAAACTTCGGCCCTCGAGATGGTCAAAATTTGGTCTGAGGTCGAACCAGACAATATGACGGCTCATCGCCATGCAATTGACCTATTTCTTAGAGCGGATCGCCCAGAGGAAGCCATCTTTCATATGGAACAGGTAAAGAACTTAGGAGGCCTTGCGCGTTTTGAGGTCTTTGCCTATCAGTTGGCGGACCTGACTGTTGATAAACGCCAAAGGCTGCTTGTTGCGATTGAAGAGATATCAACTCGTCACCCGAACGACACTCGATTGAAGTTTTCCAAAGCTATCCTATTGCAGCAGGAAGGCAAGAACGCTGAGTCTCTGCAGCTTGCCGAGGCCATCCTGACTCGGGAGGAAGATATCAATGCCGTCTTTTTGAAGATTACATCACTCGAAGCTTTAGAGCGATCAGAGGAGGCCGAAGCTTTCCTGATTTCGAAGGTCGAGTCGCTGCCGAAAAATCTTCGATTGCGGCTTGCCTTGGCTCGCATGTTGTTCGAGAAAGGTCGATTGGATGAGGCTCACATGCAGTACGAGCATATACTCGCGCTGTCGCCCAATGACGGCGACGTGCTGTTTGCGCTAGCGTTGATAGCGATGCAAAAAGAGGATGATGCTCAGGCTCGTCGTTACCTTGAAAAGATGGTGCGATGGAACAAAAGGGCAGGTGAAGCAAATTATTATTTAGGCAGCCTGGCAGAAAGACGCGCTGACCCTAAAACGGCCTTGGAGCATTATCGCCAGGCTGGCACTGGATATGAGTTTGTACCAGCACAGGCCAGGGTCAGCGCCATTTTGGTGGAAGATGGGTTTTGGGAAGAGGCACGAGAAAATCTGCAAAGAGCGCGACTACAACAACCTGGGAAAGCTCGACAACTGGTTATGGTTGAGGCTCAGCTTTTGGCAGACAGAGGTTTGGAAGGCGAAGTTTTTGATTTCCTTGATGATGCGATTATGGACGATCCGGAAAATGTTGAGCTCCTTTATTTTAGAGCAATGACCGGGCAGCGATTCGGTTACCTTGAGAGACTAGAGGAAGACTTGCGAACAATTATCGCGATCGAACCTGATAATGCCGATGCCATGAATGCGCTAGGTTATACCTTGACTGATCAGACCGATCGTCACGAAGAGGCGCTGGAGCTGATAGAGAAAGCGCTCGCTATAAAACCTGACGAGGCTGCGTTTATCGACTCTATGGGATGGGTGCAATACCGATTGCACAATTATGAGGAGGCTATTGAGCACTTGCGAAGGGCGCTGGCGCTATTCCAGAATGACGAGGTGGCTGCGCATTTGGGTGAGGTTCTTTGGGTCGTTGGAGAAAAAATAGAAGCGATCGAAATATGGAATAAGGCGCTTGAATTGGCCCCGGAAAGCGATATCTTGAAAAACGTCATTCAGCGTTTTCAGGGCAACTAGTTGTCCCGGCTGCTAGTATTGTGTTTTGTGCTGACTCTTTCGGCTTGTGTTACTAAACCTCCACAGTCAGACGAAAGCTGGCGGCTGATCGGCAAACTATCTGTTAGATCTGAGTCAGAAAACCTTATTTTAGGTATCGACTGGCGCCATACTACTGATGGCAACGAGATTGTTCTAAATGGTCCGCTTGGCCTGAAGGTCGCAGAGATATCGACGCAAGGTGACAAAGTACTTTTTAATATGGGTGACCAAAGCTACCTTCTTGATGAATTTGAAGCGCCTGGAATTTCCTCAAATACCCAAATTAGAGTGCCATGGTTAAAATTAGCTGGTTGGGTCCGTAGTAAAAGCGTCGCCATTATTGATGAGTATCCGTGGCGATTCGAGATTATCGAGATGTCGGCCCAAGGGCCTGTAAGTATGCGTTTGAATCATCCGGAGTTAGGTTTTCGACTGAAGGTTAATCGCTGGGATATTCAGTGATTCAAGACATTTGACAGCAACTCGATGCGTGAGCACAATAGCGAGCTTTTTTAGGGGTCGAATGGTGATGCTGAGTCGGCCCTGGTAGAATGAGCGCCCCGCAAGGCGTGAAATTTGGGGTGTCGCCAAGTTGGTAAGGCAGCGGGTTTTGATCCCGTCATTCGCAGGTTCGAGTCCTGCCACCCCAGCCATATCGGTAATGCGGTAAACACTCGTGATGGGAATGAAGTCGTGGCTGAACTAAAGATTTTCTCCGGCAACGCGCATCGCATGTTGGCGAATCGGGTCGTTGATCGTCTTCGTATGGACCTAGGGGCCGCTGATGTAGGCAGGTTCAGCGACGGCGAGATTGCGGTTGAGATCCAGGAAAATGTTCGTGGAAAAGACGTGTTTGTCATACAGCCCACTTGCTCCCCTACGAATGACAACTTAATGGAACTGATGGTTGTGGCTGACTGCCTGCAGCGCGCCTCGGCCGCGAGAGTTACTGCGGTAATCCCATATTTCGGCTATGCACGTCAGGATCGTCGGGTTAGGTCAGCAAGGGTGCCCATTACAGCTAAGGTCGTTGCTAACATGTTGCAGTCGGCTGGTATTAACCGAGTACTGACAATAGATCTTCATGCAGACCAGATTCAAGGTTTTTTTGAGATCCCGGTGGATAATATTTATGCATCACCGGTTCTCTTGCTCGATATTGAACGACAGAACTATGAGGATCTCATGATTGTTTCGCCGGACGTCGGTGGTGTGGTCAGAGCAAGGGCAATAGCCAAACAATTGGACGACGCTGATTTGGCGATTATTGACAAGCGTCGGCCGGAGGCAAATGCCGCTGAGGTTATGCATATAATTGGTGACGTCGTTGGGCGGACCTGTCTTTTGGTTGACGACATGGTCGATACTGCAGGGACGCTTTGCGCTGCGGCAAGCGCATTGAAAGAAAGCGGTGCCAAGCGGGTTGTGGCCTATTGCACGCACCCGGTTTTGTCAGGCAAAGCGTTTGAAAATATTGCTGGTTCGACACTGGACGAATTAGTAGTGACAGACACTATTCCTTTGTCGGATGAGGCAAAGTTAATAGACAGAATTCGGCAATTGAGTATTGCTGATGAGCTAGCGGAGTCGATTCGTCGCATTAACAACGAACAGTCGTTGAGTGCACTATTTAAGAAACGAATCCAACCCGAGCTTTTTTAGACGGAGTATCATGCTTTCGCCGGGAAAAGATTTTGACTCAGTAATGAGCAATGCCTGGTTTTGGGCAGAGGTTTACAATGAACGGCTAATGATGGCGGTCGCAACCATCACAGGTCAATTAAAAGGAGTTAGCAATGGCTGATTTTGAACTTAAGGCAGAACTGCGTAGCGACAAGGGGAAAGGTGCGAGCCGCCGCCTGCGTCGCAAGTCAGATTACGTTCCAGCAATTCTTTATGGCGCTGGTAAAGACCCACAGGCGCTTTCCATCGCCCACAAGGATCTATATAAGGCGTGTGAGAGTGAGGCTTTTTATTCGCAGATTATAACAATCAATTCAGGCAATAGCTCTGAGGATGCGATTCTTAAAGATTTACAACGCCACCCCGCTAAGGACCGAATCATGCATGCAGATTTCCTTCGTATCCGAATGGATCAGGAAATAACTGTAGAAGTGCCACTGCATTTTATCAACGAAGAAAACTGTGTTGGGGTCCGCCAGGGTGGTGGCAATATTTCACATAACATGACGTCTTTAGAAATCACGTGCTTGCCTGGTGACCTACCGGAGTATATCGAGGTCGATGTGGCAGATGTCGATGTCGGGGGCTCGATCCACATGAGCGAATTGACATTGCCCAATGGCCTCGTCGTTCCATCTCTACAACTGGGTCCGGATCACGATCATGTCGTAGTCTCAGTAAATGCGCCAAAACGCATTGAAGAGGAGGACAAGGCCGAAGATAGTTCTGTAGATGAAGGCGATGCACCTTCTGGTGATGAAGACGGCGGCGAAGACTAAGGTTGATAACAGGTGTGAGTGCGCCAGAGCATTCGACCCCTTGCGACCTGATAGTTGGTATAGGTAACCCGGGGCAAGACTATGCAGATACCCGCCACAATGCGGGTGTCTGGTTCGTGGACGCATTGATCGCACGATTCGGTGGCAGATATAAATCTGAAAAGAAATTTCATGGCCGCTTGGCAACTGTGGTGGTAGCGAGTCGAGAAGTTCGTGTGCTCGTGCCTGACACCTATATGAACGATTCTGGTAAAAGTGTGAGTGCTTTGTCGAACTTCTTCAAGATTGCCCCGGAATCTATTCTTGTGGCTCATGATGAGATTGACTTCCCCCCTGGCAAGATGAGATTTAAGCAAAATGGCGGTTTCGCTGGACACAATGGCCTGCGAGACATTTCTCGTATGATGAGTGGAAGTGCTATGTTCAATAGGTTACGAATAGGTGTAGGTCACCCTGGCCATCAAACTGGCGTTACCGGGCATGTGCTCGGTAAAGTGCCTAAAAAAGACAGGGTTAAGATCGACGCCTGCATACAAGACGCCATAACTGCTGTGCCTCTTGCGGTGAAAGGAGATTGGCAGGGCGCTATGCAGTATTTGCATAATTTAGAACAACCCTATCAGGGAGGTGACGGCTAGTGGGGTTTAAGTGTGGAATCGTTGGTCTGCCGAACGTGGGTAAGTCAACGTTATTTAATGCGCTGACTAAGGCAGGTATTGCGGCAGAGAATTTCCCTTTTTGTACTATTGAACCGAACTCCGGTGTTGTCCCCATGCCAGATCTGCGACTAGAAAAAATTGCCGGGATTGTTTCGCCGGCAAAGGTTATTCCTGCAGCCATGGAATTTGTCGATATAGCAGGTCTCGTAGAAGGTGCTTCGCGCGGTGAGGGTCTGGGTAATCAATTTTTGGCCAACATAAGAGAAACGGACGCAATTGCTCACGTCGTTCGCTGTTTTGAAGATGAAAATGTCACTCACGTCTCGAATCGAATTGACCCGGCAGCTGACATTGAGGTGATCAATACGGAACTACAGTTGGCTGATCTTCAAACTATAGAGAATGGCATTAATAGAGTCTCGCGTGTCGCAAAGAGTGGGGATAGGGAAGAACTAGCAAAACTCCAATATCTTGAGAAACTCCAAGCTCACATTGATCGAGGACAACCAGCTAGAACTTTTGTGACAGAGGATGAATATAGCCAGACTTTACATGGGTTACATCTGCTCACTATGAAACCTGTGCTCTATATCGCTAATGTCGATGAAGATGGCTTAAGCGGTAACTCCCAAGTCGGTGTAGTGAGTCAAATAGCCGAAGCTGAGGGTTCTGAAGTTGTTGTAATCTGCAACAAGCTGGAGTCCGAGATTATCGAACTGGACGAAGATGAACGTGCGGAATTCCTAGAAGAAATGGGAATGGTCGAGCCTGGGCTCGATAGATTCATCAGGGCTGGCTATAAGTTATTGGGACTTCAT
>MDSZ01198619.1_pt1 | contig 41668 bp, 37 predicted proteins | sample 811201 | NCBI WGS metagenome assembly MDSZ01 (sample SAMN05326647, study PRJNA326480) | marine metagenome | isolation source: seawater | place: Indian Ocean: North | collected 2010 | reverse complement strand
GCAGCCTAAACTTAAACTAAGGAGCCAGAAGCACACCTTATATTTTTACGCCCTGTGTCCAAAATACTCTGACGACATACAATGGCGTCCCGTACGGGATTCGAACCCGTGTTGCCGCCGTGAAAGGGCGGTGTCCTAGGCCTCTAGACGAACGGGACGTAAGAGTGTTTGCCTTGAAGACAGACGCTTTATAATTCATGTGCTGCTAGTAAATCAAGCATTTCTTTTGAAATATGCTAAAAAAATAATATTTTCATGAGGGTGGTTTGGCAAGGTGTTGAAATTATTGGTTTTAATTGAGGCATTTCGAATGATTTTTCTTTGCAGTTGTGTGAGTTTTGGTTCTTATTTGTTGGCTTGTTTTGAGAAGAGTAGCAAAAATTAAGAGGCTTTAGCTATGTTTGTTGGTGAGTGGTATGATCTGCCTAATGTTATTGGAGCTAGAAAGGGGGGGGTTAACCATTTCTTATATATGCTTTTGTACAGTTTAACGTTCGTGCTATGGTTTTATGCATATTGGGTGGGGAGATATGGAAGTATTTTTAATTTTATTAGGCTGCTTTATTTTAGCTTCATTGATCTTGTCGTGGGTTAATGCATTTAGAATTAGTGGTTTTAAAATTGAGATTGAGCGCCTGCGAAATCGTATAATTGAGCTTGAAGCTCGATTGCATCGTAGGGAGAGCTTTGGTGATAAGCGTGTTGTTGAGCCATTGCAAAATATGGCGCCTCCCTTGCTCATTGAAGGTGCGCAAAGCCAGGTTGAGCAGAATGAGGTCCAAAACGAGATAGAGCCTGAGCCGCATATTATTACGCAGCCTCATGCGGCTGAGGAGGATGTTGTTTTTGAGGGACCAACGCCGCGTGTGAAGCGTAAGCAAGAAAAACCGAATTTTGAGTTTAATATAGCCGCTAAATTGCCTGTTTGGATTGGGTCTATCTCTTTAATATTTGCTGCATTTTATTTGGTTAAATATTCTATCGAATATGGCTTGCTAGGACCTGTTGCACGTGTGAGTTTAGGGGGTGTCTTTGGCCTTATTTTATTAGGGATAGGCGATTATATCTCTAAGCGGGCATATATATCGAATGGGAAAAGAATATCGCAAGGCGTTATTGGTGCAGGATTGGTTGCGCTTTATGTAAGTATTTATGCTTCCATTAACCTATATGATTTAGTGCCTGAATTTATCGGTTTTGTAGGGATGGTGATTGTCACGGCGATGGCGGTCATTTTGTCGTTGCGTCATGGTCAGGTGATTGCCGTTTTTGGTCTTGTAGGCGGGCTTTTAACTCCCGCTTTGATAGCCTCAGACCATCCGAGTGCTCTGGCATTATTTAGCTATTTGTTCGTATTATATGCTGCGCTTTTATTTGTTTTAGTGCGTAAGCAATGGTGGGTTTTAGCTGTCATGGCTTTATGGGGAGTCTTTGGCTGGTCCGCATTGTGGTTCTTTAATGTCTATTCGAGCGGCGATGAATTTGTACTTATTCTATTTGGTGTGGCGATTACGGCGGTTGTTCTTGTCGCTACGTCAAAGGTTGTGACGGGTGCAGATGTATTAGATACGCGTAATGCCAAATGGGCGCATGGTCTAAATGGTTTTGCAATTATGTGCGGCGCTACGACAATAATATGTGTGGCGCTTAAGATGCAGCTTGATCTATTTGACTGGTCGATGTTTGGGTTGTTTAGTCTTGCGCTTATTGTGCTGAGCTATTTTAAGCCGAATGTTTATAGGCAAGCTTTAATGCTTAAAGTCGGGGCGAGTTTATTATTATTTGCCTTTTGGGTTGATACAGCTTCTTTAATTGATGCGTTGTGCGTGGTTGGCGGTATGATTGCACTTTATGTGATAGGAACAGCCTTTTTGATGCGCATGAGTTCAGATCCGCGTTTTTGGACTATTTTACAATGTGTCAGTGGAATAGTGCTCTATCTGATTTGTTATTGGGGCTTGCCGATGCCTACAGGGTATGTGGATGCATTTGGAATGTTTTGGGGCATCGTGAGTTTGCTGCTTGCAAGTTTGGCTATATATAGAGCTGATCTTATGCGTAGACAATATATAGCTGATGCGGAGATACAGGAGCATTTAGTTGCGATCTATGCGTTTACGGCGTCTGCTTTCATCACGCTGGGTATAGTGATAGAGCTTCCTTTTGCGCATATGCCTTTAGCTATTGCTGCACAAATTGCGGCTAGTGTTTGGATATATCAACGCAGCTCTATTAAGGCGCTGCAAAAGGTTATTTATATACTTAGTTTGATCTTTGTAGGTTTGAATTACAAACAGCTTGCTTTATTTTTTGCTATAATAGTTAGCAGCTTGGTTGGAGAAGCGCCTAAGTCGATTGCGTCTTTCATAATTGAGAATCCGTTGCTAAATTTAGGCGTGCCGGCTTTGCTTTTTTATCTGTCGCTTTCGATTTGCATGAAGATGGATAGGTCTAATGAAAAATTGCTGCATGCGCTTTTCGGTATAGCTAATGTGCTAAGCTTATTTACAGTCTATTATGTTTTTAGGGGCTATTTCCACGAGGGTGAGGGGCATATATTTTCCTCAAATGTTGGGTTTATAGAGCGTGGATTTATAACATTTACGTTGGTTGGTATTTCTATTGCGATGTTTGAATATATGCGCAAAAAGGAAGCTACTTTTTTACGTCCTTGGGCGGTTAAGATATTCCGTATGGCGATATTCCGTTTTGTTTATTTTGATTTCATTTTGTACAATCCATATTTCGTAGGTGATCAATATGTAGGCATGGTGCCCTTATTGAATGGTGTCAATATGACATATGGTTTGGGGCTGTTAGCTGTTCTTTGGGCGATTAAAAATAAAGGCTTAATCATGCACAAAGATTCAATGCATAAAACATATGCTGCAATAGCCTTGATCTCTATTTTTGCGCTTGTCAGTTTGAATGTGCGTCAATTTTTCCATGCCCCTTATCTAGATGTGGGTGATATCGGCTCAACAGAGCTGTATAGCTATTCAGTTATATGGATGCTCACAGGGTTGGCGCTTTTAGCTGCGGGAATTAAATTTAGGCATAAAGCCCTTCGTAAAGCGGCTATGGTATTTATCGCATTGAGCGTTTGTAAGGTGTTCTTAATTGATGCTGCGGAGTTGGAAGGGTTGTATCGTGTGTTCTCCTTCCTTGGTCTAGGTGTTAGCCTTATTGGTTTAAGTTTCTTTTATACGCGTTTTGTAAATGGGGATGCTTTAGAGCGATCTTCATAATAATTTGTAGATGTTGGCTTTCTGTTTGTGTGGTTATATTGACTTAAGGTTGTTGCTTTTGCGCTGTGTCTACTAAGCATTTATTTTGTGTATATTTTTTACAGGACTAAATTATTTATTAGTTATTTGCGGCTTGTATTTGTGGTATTAATTACAGCTGTAAATTAATAAAAATGATTCTTGGAGAGTCCTCTCATGAAAAAAATATATGCCTCAAGCCTTCTCGCTTTACCATTATGTCTTGTTTTATCTAACCCTAGCTACGCTGATTTTAAAGGTCTTAACCTTTCTAGTAATATAGGTTTTGTCAGCGAATATTCATTTCGCGGTATAGCGCAATCAGATGAAAATTTTGCTGTGCAAGGTGGTTTTGATGCAGCACACGATAGTGGTTTTTATGCTGGCGTTTGGGGCTCTAGTGTTGATTTTAACGATGGTGATGAAGCAAATATCGAGATTGATCTTTATGCCGGCTATAGTGGTGAAGTAAAAGGTGTGAACTATGATGTTGGCGTGATTTATTATGCTTATCCTGGTGCTAACAGTTCCCTAGATTATGATTTTTGGGAAGGCTCGTTAGCTGTTGGATATGATTTTGATGCTTTTGCAGCGTCTGCGTCTTTTAACTACTCTCCAGAATTTTTTGGCAATAGTGGTGATGCGCAATATTATGCATTGAATGTTGACGTGCCTTTGCCTCGTGATATCAGCCTTTCAACACATATTGGTTTCCAAGAGATTGACGATAATACAACATTCGGTGTTCCGGATTATATGGATTGGTCAGCAGGTTTAGGTTATAATTTAAATGGCTTTGATCTCTCTCTACAATATGTAGACACAAATCTAGATGAGCCTTCTGAGTGTGCTGACGGGTGTAGCCAAAGGGCTATATTCGGAATAGCTAAGAGCTTTTAATCTAATATTAGCATTTACTGATTACTCTTAATTGTAAACTTATTCACTCTATTTTAGGGGGCTATTTAATGGTGTTTTCAAAGTTAAAGATTTATCAAAAACTGCCTATTTTAATGTTGATTTTATCAATATCTGCGTCTGTCGTGACAGGTTTCAGTATTGAGAAGGCCGCAGAAAAATATTTAGTGAAGGCGTATAATGATAAGCTTACAGCTTTGCAGGCATCACGTGTTAATGCCTTGGAAAATTACCTAGGTTCTATTGAACAAGATCTGTCTTCCTTGTCCAAAAGTACTTATGTAAGAGACGCTTTAAAAGATTTTATGAATGGGTGGAAGGCACTAGCCATTCAGGGTAATCCGACGACCATTTTACAAGATCTCTATATCAATGATAATCCAAATCCTACAGGCTCTAAAGAGGAGTTGGATTATGCTGAGGATGGCTCTTTATATAGTCAGTATCATGCTGAATATCATCCGTGGTTTAGGCATTTCCTGCGTCAGCGTGATTATTATGATATTTTCTTATTCGCGCCAAATGGTGATCTTGTTTACACGGTTTTTAAAGAGTTGGATTATGCAACGAACCTGAATAATGGTGAGTGGAAAGATAGTGATTTAGGGAATGCGTTTAGGGCGGCGGCTAAAGAGCCTGATCCGGATGCTCAGCATTTCTTTGATTTTAAAGCTTATGCCCCAAGTCATGGCGCTGCAGCTAGTTTTATATCACAAGCGATCTTAAATGATGATGGAAGTTTAGCTGGTGTTTTAGTTTTCCAGATGCCTATAGCACGTATTAATAATGTGATGCATGTTTCAGCAGGTATGGGCGAATCTGGTGAAACTTATATTGTTGGTGCAGACGGATTTATGAGAAGTGATTCTCGTTTTTCTGAAGAATCGACAATCTTGAAAACAAAAGTTACAGGCGCAACTGTTGATAAAGCGCTTGCTGGTAAAGCAGGGGTTGAGATTGTGGAAGACTATCGAGGTATCAATGTTTTTTCAGCATATGGTCCTTTTGAATTCCAAAATGTTCGCTGGGCTATTTTGGCTGAAATAGATGAAGAAGAGGTTATGCAGCCTATAGCTGAGATGATGCAAGTCGCTATATGGTCTACAGCTATAGTTATCGCTGTAATCTTTATGATTGCAATTTTTGCATCGCGCACAATTTCAAAACCGATTAATGCTATGGTTGGTGCTATGAAAGATATTGCCAATGGTGATTTTGAAACAGAAATACCTGGTGTTAAGCGCGAGGACGAGATTGGTGATATGGCTTCTTCGGTTGAAGTGTTCAAAGAGAATGGATTGAAGGCCCAGCAATTGCAAGAGCAGCAAGCTGCCCTTGAAGCGCAAAGTAAAGCTGAGCGTGCGCAGATGCTTGAGGACCTTGCACAAAAATTTGAGTCGCAAGTAGGTGGTACGATTGAACAATTAATTGAAGCAGCTGGAAAACTTGAGCTTGCCTCTAAAGGTATGGAAAGTACTGCGGGGCAAACGCAAGAAGCTAGTCAATCTGTAGCAACAGCGGCTGAAGAAACAAGCGCGAATGTTTCGACTGTGGCTTCTGCAACGGAAGAGATGAGTGCAAGTGCTCAAGAAATCTCTAAACAGATTTCTGATGTTGCTCTTAAGGCGAACATGGCTACGGGTAGCGCAAATACAACAAGCGTAAAAGTTGACCAGCTTAATAGTCTTGTTGGCAATATTGGCGAGGTTGTTGCAGCAATTAGAGATATTGCAGATCAAACGAATTTGCTCGCCTTGAATGCGACTATCGAGGCTGCCCGCGCTGGTGAAGCGGGTAAAGGTTTTGCTGTTGTTGCTGAAGAAGTTAAAAAGCTTGCAACAGAAACCGGGCAAAAGACTGATGAAATTGAAGCGCGTATCTCTGAAATTCAAGCCGCTACACAAGAATCCGTTGTCGCTATGCAGGAAATTATCAATAATATTACTGAGATCGATACGGCGTCCTCTGGTACAGCAAGCGCAGTTGAAGAGCAAAATTCTGTTTTGGCAGAGATCACTAGAAGTATTTCTCAAGTCTCAGATGCAGCTAGACAAGTGGCTAGCGTTATTGGTGGTGTTCAGAGTGCTGCCAACGAAACAGGCGAATCTTCTAAGATGCTTAAATCCTCTTCGGATGACATTTCAGGGCTATCAGAAGGCTTGAAAGCAGCAGTAAGAGATTTCTTGGCTCAGGTAAGGCAAGGCTAATTATAATTAACAATTTTATTTTTCATAAATATATTGATTTTTATTTTATTAGCTGCTATAACGACGCTACAAATTAAAAAAAGAAAAGGTTTTTACTGATGGTTAAAATGAAATTTGCAGCTCTAGCAGTTGTTGTTGTGATGGGTATGTCTTCTGTAGCATTTGCAGGTTCTCCTTCTATTTCTTATACAGCTAAAAAACAGGGCCGTGTTAGTTTTGAAAGTGCAGATAAAATGCAAGATGATGCGCAGGAAATTTCTAATGTGGATGCAGTCAATCCAGCAGATATTGAACCAGCAGCAGGTGGTTATGAGCCAGTTGACTCTGTAAGTGAAGATGATTTCTCTAAAAGCATGAGACTTCCACGCAAGAACTAGAGTCTAAATATATATAATTTATAAGAAGCTGTGCTGATTGAGCGCAGCTTTTTTTATTGTGCGCTTGTAATGCTTATATAAAAAGTTTCATATGAGCTTATGAATAAGCAATATTTTCAAATAGCATTTTTGGTATTAGCAGGTCTGCTTTCAGTAGGAGGGCTATTAAATTCTGCTCAGGCCCTTTTGCTCGGCGTATTTATAGCGCTTAGCTTTGGGCATTCTTATCAAAAACAAATAGCTGTCTATAGTAAAAAGCTTTTAGCAATAAGCATTGTTGGTTTGGGTGCTGGTGTAGATCTACAGGTGATTTATGATGTGGGCTTAAGTGGTATTATTATCACATTTATAAGCATCACCGCTGCGCTTTCTTTAGGTTTGCTGCTTGGGCGTTTAATAAAAACAGCAGGGCGAAGTAATCTGTTGATTTCTGTTGGCACGGCAATATGTGGTGGTTCTGCTATTGCCGCGATCGCGCCTGTTATTCGGGCGAAAGATAGTGAAATAACACTATGTTTATCCATTGTATTTTTATTAAACGCTATAGCGTTGTTAATTTTTCCTTTTGTAGGAAACTGGCTTGAGCTTTCACAATTACAATTTGGGTATTGGGCGGCTTTGGCTATACATGATACGAGCTCTGTTGTCGGGGCTGGTCTACAATATGGAGAGGAAGCTCTTAACATCGCCACAACGCTTAAGCTGGTCAGGGCCTTATGGATTGTGCCAGTTAGTCTATTCTTTTATGGGGTTTATGCCCAAATCTCAACAGAGCAAGCAGGACAGGGTGCGCCAACACAGATTAAATTTCCCTGGTTTATTATTGGCTTTGTTATTATGGCGTTTATATTTAGTTATCTGCCTAATATTGGTTATGCCTCATCTGTTATATCAGCTGGTGCGAAAAAATTACTTATTTTAGTCATGTATATGATTGGTTTAGGTTTTACGAGAGAGGCGATGAATGGCGTGGACTATAAATTGCTATTACAGGCCATACTGCTATGGGGCGTTGTCTCAATTAGCAGCCTTGTGCTGATAATTCTTTATATTTAAGTGCTTAAATTTTGGCTTTCCTCCAGCCAGCTCTTTACGTCCTTTTTTGACATTTCATTTGCTTCATTGAGTTTTTTAATTTCTTCAATCGCAGTCTCTATATCTCCGTCCTTCGCTGTTTTTTCAATGATGCCACTTATCTCAGCGAGTTTTGTCATGCCGAAGTTAGCGGCCATTCCTTTTAACTCATGCCCTTTATCATTTATGGCTTGTGCATCTTGTGATTCTACTAAGGCTTCAAGATCTGTAATAATTTGATCTGCGGTATCATTGAACCCATCAAGGAGCTCTTGCATTTGCTCTGCTGGCAGTGAACCTGCAAGTGATCCCAAGAACATTGGGTCAAATGTCTCGTATTTCAGTTCTTTAATATCTTCTTCGTTTTCATCTTCTGCGCTAGCATTTGCAATTTTTATTGCTGCAGGTATCTCGTCGTCATCATCTTTGTGTTTTTTAGGTTTTTGTTCAGGCTGTGTAGTTGGTTTTAATTCATCAATAGTGTTTTCCGAGCCTTGTGGCTTTGATGGCTTGCTCCTAAATGTCGCTGTTTTCTTTTTTGTCACGGCTTCTTCTTGAGCGAGATTATGTGAGATTTTTTCTAAAGGACTTTTCTCTTCATGTTGGATTTTATCAAAGGCGCCGCTTTCTTCATCATCGTCTCGACTTTCAGGAATAATGATTTCTTGCTCGTAATCTCCTTCTTGGAAGCTTAGAAGCATTGCGTTGAGTTTTTCCGGGTCGATAGGTTTGGTTAAGAAGCCATTGAGGTTAGCTTCATAGCATTCTTTTCTGTCTTGGATACCAACATTTCCTGATAATGCTAAGACTGGAGTAGCAGCTATACGTTTATTGGGGAACAGTCTTAGGTTTTTCGTGAATTCTAGGCCTGTCATGCCGCCTAGATTAATGTCTGTTATGATAACGTTAAATTGTTGTGCAGAGCATAAATCGAGTGCATCTTCTGCGCTTGATCTCAGTGTGACGTAATGATTTTCTTTTTCTAAGAACCCTTTCATTACTCTTAAATTCATCTCGTTATCTTCGATGACAAGAATATTCATAGGCTTTATTTCTGTCGTTTTTTGTGCAGATCTCGCTTTTTCTTCTTGCTCGTTATATTCTGCAGCATAGCCTTCCATATTTAGTGTGAAAGTAAAGCTTGATCCTTCACCTTCAACGCTTTCTAAAAGAATATGCCCTTCCATGTTTTCGATTAGACTTTTACAAATGGTTAGCCCTAGGCCGGTACCACCATATTTTCGAGTTGTACTAGCTTCGGCTTGCGAGAAGGGTTGAAATAGTGATTGCTGTGCTTTTTTTGAAATGCCTATACCTGTATCTTTTACAGAGCAGGTGATTTTGTATTGTTCGTATTCATTGCTAATAGTGGTTTTTTGCTCTTGGTCCTCTCTGCTATGCAGTTGCTCTGCTGTAAGCGTTATTGTGACGCCGCCTTTGTCTGTAAATTTTATAGCATTGCTGACGAGGTTAAGGAGGACCTGCCTAATTCGGGTTGGATCACCTTTAAGTGTTTTGGGGAAGTTTTTATCAATTTCTGGCTTGAGGTATATTTCTTTTTCTGCAGCATGGCCTGTCATGAGTGTGTTTACATCTCTCACCAGCTTAGTCATATCAAAACTTATCGTCTCTAGCTCTAACTTGCCGCTTTCTATTTTTTCAAAATCCAAAATGTCATTCAGTAGGGCGATCATGGTTTCGCCAGAGCTTTGCATTGTCTGCAAATATTCATTTTGTTGTTTTGTCATTTGTGTATTTCTCAATAGACGGATCATGCCCATGATTCCGTTCATTGGGGTACGTACTTCATGACTTACAACGGCTAAGAAAGCAGATTTGGCACGGTTTGCTTCGTCAGCAAGCGTTTTGGCGGCACTCATCTCTTCTGTACGTAAAATTTCTCTTTCTCGAAGCTCTGTCATAAGCTCGCGTTCGCGTTCGATAACACGAAGCAATCTCGCTTGGTCAGAGTTTTCTTTAGCTTGTTGTAGGCGTGCCATAGATTTTTCGGCACGACTTTCTCTTGCTTTCTCTTGCTCAAGTTGAACGGTTTTGTACTCTATCTTTTTTTGTAGTGCGATTATAAAAAATATGACTTGTGGTATTAAGCTTAGCCAATTGATATGGATATTAAATAGGTTTGGTGATGTTATATCATAAATAAGCGCAATATTTGTAAGGCAGAGAATGAAGTAGCACAGCCAAGCAAAACTTAGATGAACTCCAGATTTTCGTCCGTGATAAGAGTGTATAGCACTAAATATAAGCCCTGTTGATATAGATAAAAGCATCGGCACAGCTATTAAACTTTGTTTTAAAATTAAGGCTGTATCATTGACAAATAGGGACGTTACGAAACCAATCATGCATATTGCGCCATTTATGACGAGTCCTAGCATCATTGTGTTTTCGTAGGCGGTGTTCTTGAAAAATAATGGCATTGTAAGCCAGTGCGTAAAGAGTGCTGCAATCATGATGAGTGCTAGAACGTCTCCAATTAACCCATGTTCTGTTAAAAAGCTATTTTCTAGTACGGTGGCGCATAGGATTTGAAAGAGAATATATAAGCTATAAATGCTGTAGCTATAAACTTTGTGTGAGATTGATAGGGCTGTGATGTAGCCAATGGCTAAGAGCATCACGAGCGTGAATATCGCTTTTGGCCAATTAAATTTAGTAAGCTCTTTGACATATACTTCTTCTGGGATAAGGCTAGGCGTAATTGTACCAGCATAAGGGCCTGAGGATTTTACCTTAATTAGAAACAGTAAGTGCTCTTTAGGAGTTATCTCGATCGGGGCGATGTTGTGGGAGAGATTATGTATCTTTGATTTATTTTCGCTCTTAGCTCTTGTTTTGCTATCAAAGATGAGAGTGTCTTGAGTATGGTTTACAATCATAAGGTCTTTTATAAGTGCAGAGCGACCTTGTGAGGGGTCTCCAAAGGATAAATACCATTGGGATGTTTGTGTTGCATTATAGACGCTAAATACTAGCCAGGTTGCGGGTGCGTTATTATTTAAATTTACAGCCGTATGATTACTTCTTTTTCCTCGTAGGTTGTTTAAATATCTTTTTGCTATTGTTTGCGCATCAAGTAAACCGCTATCATCCGCTGTTATATACATCCGATTGCCAATGAAGTTTCGTGTATCTTCGCTTTTTAGCGAGACTATATTGGTATTTTGCGCATATGTGCTTGCTGGGAGAATTAAGCAAAAGAGCGCTAAAAATAAAGCATTTAAGAACGTGAATTTAAAGGCGTTGCGCATAATGTACATGATCTTTCAAATGCTATTATTTCACAAGAAGGAAGGTGTTTTACTCTCGTAAAACATATCTAACCATTAGAGCTAAAAAACGCTTTAATTTCAAGGTTATTTTGAAAGACGTTCAAGTGCTATTTTTTTAACGGCTTGGGGGTAGAGGATGTGCTCTTGAGCAATTACACGGGCACTTAAGGATTCAATAGTATCGTTTTCTAATACTGGGACTGTACCTTGAGCAATGAGCTGCCCTTTATCCACTTCAGGGATGACAAAATGGATGGAAGCGCCGCTTTCTTTTTCTTTTGCCTTAAGGACTGCACGGTGTACGTGTTCTCCATACATACCTTCTCCGCCAAATTTTGGTAATAGAGCCGGATGCGTGTTTATGATTTTATTAGGCCATTTATTGATGAAATCAGCGGTGAGTATGCGCATGAAGCCTGCTAGACATATGAGGTCTATTTTGTGTTTAGAGAGTTCTTCTGATAGTGCATTTTCAAATTCTGCGCGTGTTTTGTATTTTTTGTGATCTATGCAAATGGCTTTTATGGCTTCGTTTTGGGCGCGCTCTAAGCCGTAAGCGTCAGGACGGTTTGAGATGACGAGCTTTATTTGTGCTGGATATTCGGGGGATTTGCAGGCATCAATTAGGGCTTGTAGGTTTGAGCCACTGCCGGAGATAAAGACTGCTAGGCCTAACTTTTCCATTTATAAAGCTCCTAAACGTGAGGCTAAATGCCTTAAACCCATGCACTGTCAGTATTATGCAAGATAACAGGCTCGTTCGTTCTCTGTGTGATTTTGCCAATTTCAAATACATTTTCACCAGAAGCTTTGAAGCTCTCGATTAGGGCTTGTTTATGCTCTGGAGCGCATATGACAACCATGCCGATACCTGTGTTTAATGTGGTGGCTAAGTCTGAAGCTGTAAGGTTGCCTTGTTTTGCAAGCCATTTGAAGAGAGCTGGTAGCTCCCAGCTTGCTGTGTCTATTTCTGCGCAGGTCGTTTCAGGTAATACACGCGGGATATTTTCTAATAAACCGCCACCAGTGATATGGGATAAGCCTTTGATTGTGCCTTTATGGTCTCTCATCGCTTTGAGAATTGATTTCACATAGAGCTTGGTTGGTGTGAGGATAAAATCAGCCAGTTTTTCGCCATTTGTAAATTCAGCTTCTTTTTCAAAGTCTAGCTCATTAGCGCTTTCAATGATTTTGCGTACTAAAGAAAATCCGTTTGAATGTAGACCGCTTGAGGCGAGGCCAAGAATAATGTCGTCAGCTTGGATGTTTTCGCCTGTGATGATGTCTTCGCGCTCGACCGCACCAACGCTAAAGCCTGCAATATCATAATCTCCTTCAGCGTACATGCCCGGCATTTCAGCTGTTTCGCCGCCAATTAATGCGCAGCCACTTTCTTCACAGCCCTTTGCGATGCCCTTAATCACTTCTTCTGCAACGTTATTGTTCAGTTTGCCAGTGGCGAAGTAATCTAGGAAATATAAAGGCTCTGCGCCTTGCACGATAATGTCATTTACGCACATGGCGACGGCATCAATACCAATTGTCGAATGGCGATTTGTTTCTATGGCGATTTTAAGTTTTGTGCCAACGCCATCTGTTCCAGATACAAGGATTGGGTCTTTATAACCTGTCTCTTTAAGATCAAACATAGCGCCGAAACCACCAATACCACTCATAACACCTGTACGGTTTGTTTTTTTGATGTGAGGTTTAATATTTTCCACGAGGTCGGCTGCGGCCTCAATGTCAACACCAGCTTGTTTATAGGCACTATCGGTCATTTATCTGTTCCACGATTTTTAAAATATAGCTTCAAATTATATTGAGCTCACGCTATAAAAGGAGTTCTTTTCCTATAAGTGTAAAGCGAGGCTTTTTAATGTTCATACTCTATAAGCTTTTTCTAGCCCTGCGTACAGTTTTTTTCGGGAGTTTTTTACTTGCAACGCTGATTTGTGTCAATGTTTCAAGTGTTATGGCGCAAAGTGAGCTCTATACTGTCACTGACGTTGAGGCGGATGTAACGGCCGCAAACGCATTGGAAGCGCGAAATCAAGCGTTTGAACAGGCGCAAAATAAGGCGTTTTCTATACTGGCAAAGCGTATGCTGAGCCAAGATGAGCTTGAAGATTTCGAAATGCCTACTGGCTTAGCGTTGTCTAGTTTGATCAAAGATTATGAGGTGGAGAATGAAAAGCTCTCTGCTCGCCGCTATAGCGCAAATTATACTATACGTTTTCAGGATGAAGCGATCCGAACCTTTTTTTCTAATCGTGGCTTAAGTTACAGTGATGTGGCAAGTAAGCCGATTTTGGTTTTACCATTTATGCAAACGGGACGCGGTACAGTTTTATGGAGCGAGTCTAATGAATGGCTTCAAGCTTGGAATGAAGCACGTGGGTTGGATGGGCTTGTGCCCTTAATCGTTCCGATTGGGGATTTGGATGACGTAAAAGATATTGGTGATGAAGAAGCGCTTACTTATAATTGGCGTAACTTAGCCTCAATGGTTAGGCGCTACTCAGCAAGTGAGGCAGTTATATTGATTGCCAATAAAATGCCTGGACGTTCTGTTGGTGAAGAGCGTTTGGAGGTGCAAATATATCGTACTGATAACAGACCAGCGCCTGAATATGTGCAGCAGGTGTTTCAAGATTTTGTGAAACCATCTCTTGATGAAAAAGATGGAGACGCGCCAAATACGCTAATGCAGGAACGTACGCCTGATACATATGATATGGCTGTTAAAAAAGTCATGGATGCTTTACGTCAAGATTGGAAAGATCGTACAGCTTTGGCAAGTACGGAACGTGCTTCTGCGGATGGGGTTGTTAAAGTGCGCGTACAGTTTCAATCTTTACAGCAATGGGCGGAAATTCGCAGAGATTTAGAACGTGTCTCCGGTTTGGATGATGTTGAGATAGCTGGGTTGTCGCAAAGGGAAGCTTATTTAAATCTTTATTTCCCAGGTGGGTTTGAGCGCTTACTTTTAGCGCTACAGCAAATTGATATGAGATTACTGGTCGGTGTTAATTCGCCTTCATCTCCTGAATATATGGGGGGGCAGAGTGCTCAAGGTGGGCTTTATGGTTATCAGAATTATTCGCAAGGTGCGGATGATGATATCTATGAGCTTGTTTATGAACACGGTGCTTCAAATTCATTTAAAAATATGCAGGCTATTAAAGATAGATCATATTATCAGCGTTTTTAAATTACAGGGTTAGGGAATTTATGACAGTACAAAAACAGCTCATTTTTTGGGCGCTGGCTTTTGCAGCGTTCTTTGTTTTTATATATCTTTTTAATGCGGTTCTTATGCCCTTTGTATTAGGCGCTGCGGTTGCTTATTTGCTTAATCCGTTGGTTAATAAATTAGGTGGTTTAGGCATGGCGCGTGGCGCTGCCGCTTTTATGATTTTGGGCGGTTTCTTTTTAACCGTTTTGATCTGCGTCGCAGCGATGGCGCCATTAGTTTATAAACAAAGCGCTGAGCTGGTGAATGATTTGCCGGGATATTGGGAGCAATTTGTTGGTTGGGTTGAGCCATATTCTCAATCTGTTTTTGCTCGCCTTGGCTTGGATGAAAATGCAATTAATGTCAAAGAGCTTGCCGGTACTCATGGCGGTTCTATTTTTAACGGTGCGCAAGGTGTTGCTGGCTCTGTGTTGGGCAGTATCGCTGCTGGCGGAATGGCTGTACTTGATTTTGTATCTTTGATGGTTTTTATGCCGATTGTGGCCTATTTTCTTATCAAAGAATGGATTGGAATTACGAATTGGGCGGAGGGTTTATTGCCACGTGATCATGAAGGCACAATTAAAGATTTGATTAAGCAAATTGATATGAAGATATCGGGGTTTGTTCGTGGTCAAATTAGTGTTGCTGTTATCTTAGGTGTTGGTTATGCGATAGCTTTGAGTATAGCTGGGCTTAAATATGGTTTTCTTATTGGTTTGCTATCAGGCTTACTCTCTGTTGTGCCGATGATTGGCTCAATCGTTGGGTTAGTGATGTCTGTATTGGTGGCATGGTTTCAAGCTGGTGAGCTAAGCTATGTTGCGATTATTGCTGCGATCTTTTTGGTTGGGCAGGTTTTAGAAGGCAATGTGATTACGCCTAAACTTGTTGGGGAAAGCGTTGGTCTTCATCCTTTATGGGTGTTCTTTGCGCTGCTCGCAGGTGGGTCATTATTTGGAATTTTGGGTATGTTTTTGGCTGTACCGGTTGCGGCTGTGGCTGGTGTTCTTTTAGGGTTTGCGATTGCGCGCTATAAGATGAGCTCTTTATTTAAGGGGGCGCATAAGAACTCAAATTCAGAAAATTCTGAAGACGCTAGCGCGCAGGATAATGTGAAGGATGTTGAGGTGCCTGTAGAGGCAGAGCAGGCGGTTGAGACTTCTGCTCAGCAAGTCGCTGATGAGGATGATACAGAAAAAGAATAATGAATAAGCTTCAGCAAATTCCATTTGATCTATCGGTTAGACCTGCGCATGGCCGGGATGATTTTTTGATTGCCCCGTCTAATATTGATGCGGTGGGTTGGCTCGATCGTTGGCCAAATTGGCCGGCGCCGATGTTGATCTTGAGCGGGCCAGCGGCGTGTGGAAAGACGCATCTTGCGGCTGTGTGGAAAGAAATGAGCGGTGCATGCGAGATTGATCCTGCACTTTTAAGTGAGATGGAAGCAGAGCAAATATCCGCAAAGGGGGAGCATCTGCTTATTGATGGTATTGATTTGGCCATTGGTCTGCGCGAGGCTGAGACATGCTTATTTCATCTTTATAATATGTTTAAAGAAGAACAGCGCTCGTTATTGGTTACAACGCGGCTTAATATTTCTGCGGTTGGGTTTGAGGTTGCAGATTTGGCCTCGCGTATGCGTGCTGCCCCAGTTGCAATGATCCATGCGCCGGATGATGATTTGTTAAGCAGTGTTTTGGTGAAGCTGTTTAGTGATCGTCAGCTTCAGGTCAGTGTGGATGTTGTGAAATATATATTACCACGCATTGAACGCAGTTTTTCTGCTGTACGCAGTTTGGTCACAGAGATTGATCGTCAAGCTTTAGCGCAAAAACGCCCCGTCTCTATTCCGCTGGTGCGGGACGTGATGATGCGTTTTGATTAGTTTTTTGAGAATTGTTTTTTTTTGTCGGCCACACGATGAATTTCAAAGTTAAAATGGTCACGCCAAAAGCAAAAGCAATTACATTCCATATGATTATTGATATTAATTGTAGGTAGAATCCGTAGAATAGCCATAGTCCATATGAGGCTGTAAGCATTATAAGCATTGCGGTTGAGACATTGCTGCTATCTTTTTCTTTGATGATTTTTATTGATTGAGGCACTGTACTGAATGCTGTTAAAAAGCCTGCGATAAGCCCTATGATCTCAATATTTTCTAACATTCTATATAGCCTGTGTAATGTGTAAATGTACACCGTTGTGAGATATAGTTTGTACTCTAGCTAATTTTTCTTTTTTTGCCCAGTCTAAGCAAATTTCTTCAGGGATTTTTGGTGAGCTGTTTATTAAGTATTCTTTAGGTCCATTATCACCGTTATTAAAATCTAATGTAAGATAATGTGCTAAGATACCACTATTAGAGTCGAACTCTACTCTAAATGGTGTGTTTTCAGTATCTATCTTTTTATAAGGCGTATCTCTTTTTATGCGGTGAGCAAGGTTCGATGCAAATTTTCCTTGTCCTGCATAGGCTCGTTCTATTTTATTTTTATCTGTGTTCCCGTCTTGAGTGAAAACAAAGAAATCACCTTTTTTCATTGATCCGCGAATAGCCCTAAAATGGTCACGTATTGATTTTTCAGGCGTTAATAAGTTGCCAGCTTTATCTCTTTCAATTGGTGCATTTAGTAAGGTACCACCGAAAGATGTGAGCAAAGCTTTAGACTTAGGTTCTCGCGCTATCGTAAACCCTCTGAATAAGTCAACACGACGCATCCCGCACTCTGTTTTAGACGGTAATTCTGAGGCCATGACTGGTACGGATGTCATTAGGTATGACAAGCTGATATCATATGTTGTGGCACTGGTTACGTTGTTAAATTTTGTCGCCAGCTTCATATCTTTTTCACGAAAAATATGAGCATCTCCAATGCCAAGAAAACATAATGTTACTGGCTCAGGTACTATATCTGTAATAATCTCAGATGCTTGATCTGCTAATATGATTTCAGCAGAGGGGATGTAATAATCAATAGGATTATCGTTTATGAAATTAACCCAATCTTGGGAACCGTTTACAAGGTCGCCCTCAAATTCAGGGTCTGAGTATTCCCACTCCCCAAGTCCACCTTCTCTGTTGCCAAGTTTGTGTTCGATCACATCTCGTGTGAACTCTTCATTAAAGTCCTGGATGTTATCGTACGATTCTTGTCTATCAGTATTTGGCGTTTTTAACGCTGCTTGCATTGTTTACTCAATATTTTTAATTATTTTTATGGGGTGTTGTAGTTTTTTCCCACACATTGTCAAATTCTTTTCTGTAGAAATTTGCGATATCTAAGCTATGTATAGCAAAGACTCTCACATTATTTTCTGTAAAGTTAATTAGTGCTGCAACATCTGCATATACATAATATGAGATGTCGTTGAAAAATTCTGAACTTAACCATCGATATTCTGCGTAATCACTTGCGGTAAAATTTGTGTCGCCTTCACGTACAATGATCTTATAGTGGGCTTGAAGTTCTTCCATGCGGGCTTGGTGGATTTCGCAATAGTCACCTTCCCATTTCATAAAGTCATGTTCGTCAACGTTGTTTACAACAACATTTTTATTTTCAGATGTTTTTAAGCGCTCATATGCGTCTATGAGAAAGTCCACGAAACCTTGTTGACCTTCATATGTGCGAATCTCACCAGTGCGTTTTCTTAGGCCGCTTGTGCCAATGAATTCGATATTAGCACGATCAAAGGCGGCTTCAATTTTTGCAATCGTTTTTGAGTTTGGCTTATTCGTGCCATTTTCAATACGGGCAATGCCTGTCTGTGAGAGATCAGCATGTTCTGCCAGATCCTGTTGACTCCAATCCAGGAGTGCGCGTGCAGCTCTTATTTGGTCTATTGTTAGCATTGTTATTTCCACTTTGTTTATAGGTTTAACGCAGTGTTACCGTTATCAACTCAATAATGATGTTGGATTGTGGGAACCTTGTACACCCGTTTTTTTTATTTGTCTAGTCTTTTTTTTATATGTAAACTTCTTTTTGTTATAAAATAAACATTCTTATGCATTTTATAATGCTTTTTTATTGACAAGTAAATCTTCTTTATATAAAAACTGCATTGAAGCACAAAATCTATGACATTTACCACTCTCTCCAAGAGACTCACATAGATTTGATGTTTTTGAATCCCCACACACGTAAACTTGCCGGTTGGAGGAGTCCTCTTCTTCAGCCGGTTTTCTTTTCGTGCTCTATCACTTATATAATGGTGTTGAGCAATCAAGTCGTTTTATCGAGGAGTTTTTATGCCTGAGTTGCCCGAGGTGGAAACAGTTATGCGTGGTTTAGAGCCTGCTATGTTGAAGAAGAAGGTGAAGAGCCTTGTCTTTAATCGCCCTAACTTGCGTTATGATTTGCCCGCGGGCTTACCTGCGCAACTTGCTGGTAAACGTATTGAGAGCTTAAGGCGCCGGGGTAAGTATATTTTATGTTTTTGTGAAGGCGGGCAGGGATTTGTTCTGCATCTGGGGATGTCAGGCGTTATGAAAGTCTTGAAGGCTGGTGAGCTTTATGAGGCGCAAAAACATGACCATGTCATAATCTCTATGTATGATGGTGGTATGGTTGTCTTTAATGATGCGCGGCGCTTTGGGTTTTTGATCTCAACGCATTTGGATGACTGGCATCAGCGTGCGCCATTTAACAAGATGGGGCCAGAGCCTTTAGGGAATGATTTTTATACGTCTGTTTTATTTGAAGGGCTGAGAAAACGTAAGGGGCCTATTAAGGTTGCGTTGCTAGATCAAAGTGTTGTGGCAGGGCTTGGTAATATATATGTGTGCGAGGCTTTATATAGAAGCGGTATATCTCCGATAAGGGCTGCATGCGATGTAAGCGCTGAAGAGTGTGATTTGTTGGTGCGCGCTATTAAAGATGTTTTATCAGAAGCAATTGAAGCTGGTGGAAGCTCATTGAAAGATTACCGCAATACTGAAGGGAAGATGGGATATTTTCAGGCTAATTTTGGTGTGTATGACCGCGCCGGGCAGGCTTGCCCTGGATGTGATTGCTCTATAGATGATACTGGAGGCGTTTTGCGAATCGTTCAGGCTGGGCGCTCGAGTTTTTATTGCCCTCGCCAGCAACGATAAAAGTTTTATAGAGAATATTTAAAAAGATTTATAAAACGGTGGATATTTTCTTGACAAGCCTAAGGGTAAGAGCGTATACCCTAGCGATCATTAGATATGAGATTTATTTAGAGTCGAAATTGACTGAAGTGAAGAAGGACTAACAATGGCTAATCATAAGTCTGCAAGAAAAAGAATTCGCCGTAATGAGGCACGCGCTGTAATTAATGGCGCACGTACGTCACGTATTCGTACATTTATCAAAAAAATCGAAGTTGCTATTGCATCTGGTGATGTTAAAGCGGCTGAAGAAGCTTTCAAAGTTGCGCAGCCTGAGATGCAGCGCGGCGTTGTGAAAGGCATCATGAAGAAAAATACAGTAGCGCGTCGTTTGTCACGTTTGTCTGCTCGTATTAAGTCTCTTAAAACTGCTTAAAAAGAATCGTTGTGCGGTTGTGAGAATCGCACTAACGTCTTTTTGAAAATTCAAAAAAATATCGTAATTTAGGCCTTAGAATTTATTTCCTAGGGCCTATTTCTGCATCTTGATTCACGCTTGTGAAAAAAAATTCTTTTTTCGATGTTTTTGTTTTGTTCGTATTGCATCCACATAAATTTTTGTTGTAGTGTTTGTTCATAGCGAAAACGAAAGAACAAATCTTTGAAAAATCGCTCTTGCCTGAAACGCAAGGGGGCTGCGGCTTTCTGCGTCTTACGGCTCGCTCTTAGGGGCAAAACGGACGGATGGCTTAGACAATATTTATTCACAGTATGTGAATGAATGGAGTGAAGAGCTGGGAGATCTTGGACCTCGGACAAAATGGATGAAATAACGATGTGAATCACATGAAAATGTGTTTTCGCAAACACTGTTTCTTTGCCTATTTCGATGAAGTTTCGGATTTAAAAATTAAAAGTTTAAGTGGAAAACCAAAAAAGAAGTGGAGAGTTAAAGTATGTCAGAAGTTGTGGGTAAATCTGTGGCACTAATTCGTGGGAATGCTGAGTATCAAGAGGCATCTTTAGAGCCAAGTAAAGAGATTATGGCGCTATGGAAGAAGGTGCATAATGATATGCGTGGCGAATTTGGTGAGGCGATTTTCCGCAGTTGGCTAAAACCTCTAAAGCTTCAAGCTTTTTATCATGGAACTATGGAAGTTTCAGTACCTACACGTTTTATGCGTGATTGGATTCAGAATCATTATGCAGAGCGCATTCTTTCAATGTGTTCAGAAACTAGTGAAGAGATTAAGCGCCTTCAGATTGTTGTTGTTCAAAATGCGATTATCGATGATGCACCAGTAGAAAAAGAAGAGCCTGCTAATAAGTCAGTGGCTTCTAAAAAGATAGATATCTCTGAAGTGTCTTCTCCTTTGGATGAGCGTTTTACCTTTGATTCTTTTGTTGTTGGTAAGCCAAATGCTTTGGCTCATGCAGCTGCGCGCCGCGTTGTTGAGAGTGCTTCTGTACCGTTTAACCCATTATTCCTTTATGGTGGCGTTGGTCTTGGTAAGACACATTTGATGCATGCGATTGCTCATGCGATTGAAGAGCAAGATCCTTCTAAAACTGTTATGTATCTTTCTGCTGAAAAGTTTATGTATCAGTTTGTAAAAGCTATTCGTAGCGATTCGACAATGTCTTTCAAAGAAATGTTCCGTTCAGTTGATGTTTTGATGATTGATGATATTCAATTCATTGCTGGTAAAGAGAGCACACAGGAAGAATTTTTCCATACATTTAATGCTTTGGTTGATCAGAATAAACAGATCATTATCTCTGCGGATAAAGCACCAGGTGATTTAACAGGTATTGATGAGCGTCTACGTTCACGTCTTGCTTGGGGGCTTGTTGCTGATATTCACCCGACAACATATGAGCTTCGTCTTGGTATCTTGCAAGCTAAGCGCGAACAGCTTGGTGCAGAAGTTCCTGATAGCGTATTAGAGTTTTTGGCTCTTAAGGTGACAAGCAATATTCGTGAGCTTGAAGGTGCGCTTAACCGAATCGTTGCTCATGCTGATGTGTCTAAGTCTGAAGTGACATTGGAAACAACTCAGGAAGTTCTTCAAGATCTTCTTCGTGCACATGATCGCCGAATCACTATTGATGAAATTCAGCGTAAAGTGGCCGAGCATTACAATCTGCGTATGGCGGATATGCATTCAGCGCGTCGTGCTCGTAATGTAGCGCGTCCACGCCAGGTTGCTATGTATCTAGCGAAAATGCTAACAGCACGTTCATTGCCTGAGATTGGCCGTAAATTCGGTGGTCGTGATCACACAACAGTGATGCATGCTGTTCGTAAAGTTGAAGAGCTTATAGAGGGTGATGCTCAGATTGCACAGGATGTAGATGTAGTTCGCCGCGCTTTGACTGGCTGATATACTTAAAATCAAAAATATTAAAGAAAATGCCCTTATTTAAGGGCATTTTTTGTTTCAGCGTTCGTGCGTTTTTCCTTGAGTATTTGATATGATTAGTCATGCAGTTAAAGCTATTGCCAATAATTTTAAATGAAATGCTTATTGAGGTGTTTAGATTAGAATAGTCGCGCGAGGGGAGTGATCCCAATTTAGAGTTGGTTCAGGGGTTTTATGCCAAAGAGTTGGATCGATGAGCGTGATGTTGCCTGCGGAGATTGCATATTCATTTTTAAGTTTTAAATGCTCTTTGGTTTTTGCTTTAGCGTTATTGATAATGGGGCCAAGATGATTGAAGGCTAAAATGATGGTGTCTGTTGTATCACAATGATACCCAGGTGTTTGAGTCACATTTGAACGTAGTTGAAGGACACCTTTTGGTGGCGTCCCATCAAATAGAGATGTTCTTCTTAATGTTGTGGTCGCGTGTTTTTTATAGATGTCTGTTAGAGTACATGCCAGTTCTATGATTTCTTCAGGCGTATTATCTTCTATGAGTATAGATCTAATATCGGTTTTATTATTAAATTTATAGGCTCTGGCTTTGGTGTCGTGTCTGGGGGTGTCTGTTGGAGTGTAATTGGGGCTCGGCTCTTGTAAGGTTTTGTTTAAAGTGGCTGCGATAGCATTGAGCTGCTCATCACTTAGTCCTAAATCAAGAGTAATGCCGTGAATATTTAATTTATCTTTTTGTGCCCAATATGAGAATTGCTCAACTGTCTCGATGATGAGCATTTTATTATCACTCGGATGCCTAGCGACCTTTGGCTTTCGATGATTGTGAGTTTTGTTTTTTATGAGCGTGGTAAGCATAGCTTTTTTCAAAAAGTAAATATTTATTGGGTTTTAAACCCACTTACATTGTTATGTTAATTTAAATCTGTGTATCGTGTTTATATTCGCTTGATCTTTAAAAGAAAGAGCATTAATTTGCGGCTATGACATATACATTAGAAGACGTAAAAGCGCTCTATGCGCGCCCATTGCTGGACCTTGTATACGAGGCGGCGACGGTTCATCGTGAAAATCACACAGCCAATGAAATGCAAATGTGCACATTGCTCTCGATTAAGACGGGCGGGTGTACAGAAGATTGCGGTTATTGTTCGCAATCAGTGCATAATGAAGCTGAGCTTGATAAAGAGATCTTGATGAAAACTGAAGATGTCTTGGAGCAAGCGCGTAAAGCTAAAGAGGCTGGTTCGACACGTTTTTGTATGGGAGCCGCTTGGCCAAAAGTTTTGGATGGTCGCGCATTTGATCGTGTTTGTGATATGGTTAAGGGTGTTTCCGATATGGGCATGGAAAGCTGTGTGACTTTGGGTATGCTTACAGAAGAGCAGGCTAAAAAATTAGCTGATGCTGGTCTGAAGGCTTATAATCACAATCTCGATACGTCGAGAGAGTTTTACGATAAAGTTGTAACGACTCGTAGCTATGATGATCGCTTAGACACACTTAAAAATGTTGCTAAAGCAGGTATTAATGCATGTTGTGGTGGTATTTTAGGACTTGGTGAAACGGAAGAAGATCGCGTGTCTTTGCTTCACACACTTTGTAACCTTGATCCACAGCCAGAAAGTGTGCCGATCAATATGCTTGTTCCTGTCGAGGGGACGCCTATGGCAAATAATAAGCGTTTGGATATTTTTGAATGGATCAGATGTATTGCTGTTGCGCGTATTTTAATGCCAAAAGCGATGGTGCGTTTATCTGCGGGCCGTTTGGAAATCTCTAAAGAAGCGCAGGCGATGGCGTTTATGGCTGGTGCGAATGCGATCTTTACAGGTGAAAAACTGCTGACAACGGCTAACCCTGAAAAAGATGTTGATTATGAGCTTTTAGGTGAGCTGGGTATTAAACCACGCGCTCCATATAAAGATGAGGAATCTGAGACAGTTAAGGCTGCATAGTTTACGTAATTAATTGTTGATTGGGGTTATTCTTTGTGATACATTAGGCTTTAATAATAAGACTAATGTATAGGGCAGTATGAGTAATAAGTCTAATCTTAAATCGATTCTACATGCTTGGGCAGATGTTAAAGAACATGATGTGATTGGCCGAATCTCTTTTACTAAAGAGGCTTTTGCTAAAAATTTTCCTCGAAATGTCACTGATCTTGCAGGCTTGGTTGAGGAAGCTTTATCTAAAGAAGGTGATATAAAATATATCAGCTTATTAGAAGATAATATTTTAATGGCTTTGCAAGCACTTGAAGAGATGCCGGCAAACTATGTAAATAGTTATTATTCAATAGAAGATTATTCTACGATTTTTAAGGCTTTTTCTACTTTTGATAAGCTGATGCCTGGAGCTTTAGAAGAAATGAACAAGGATATTGATAAGAAATTAGGTTTTTCTTTTAGTTCAAGTTTTGCGACAAGAAAGCCAGACAATCAGAGTACTAAGAATTGCCAAGAGATTTTACCGCCAGAATTGGACACTTAAAAGCGCAGGGGCGTTACCGTCGTTGCTCTATTTCTGATTCTGGGATTGATTTTACATCTAATGATTATCTAGCTTTTGCGCAGCTTCCGATTTTACAAGAGGCTGCGATTTCTTTTTTTCAAGCTGGTGGAGCTGTTGGCTCTGCCGCTTCAAGGCTTTTACGTGGTTATATGGATGAGCATTCCGCGCTTGAAAAATTTGCACAGACCTATTTTAGTGCGCCCTCTGCGTTGTTCTTTATAAGTGGGTTTCAAGCTAATTATACATTACTGACAACAATCGCTGATCGAGGGGATGTTGTTATTTTTGATTCTCTTATACATGCGAGTAGTCGAGATGGTGTTCAAGCCTCATTGGCTAAGCATATTCGCGCCGAGCATAATGACCTTTCCTCATATGAGTTATCGCTCAAAAAGGCCAAAGAGATGGCGCGTGGTCAAATCTATATTGCTGTCGAATCGGTTTATTCTATGGATGGTGATGAAGCACCGTTAGCCGCCCTTTATGAGCTGGCATGCGCATATGATGCGATTCTTATTATTGATGAAGCTCATGGGGTGGGTGTGAGTGGACCTAATGGTAAGGGGTTGTCCGAAAGTCTTGTAGAGCGCGAAGGATATGAGCGTATTATTACGGTCCATACATGTGGTAAAGCGCTGGGCGCAGCTGGTGCGCTGATATGTGGTCGAGAAGATATTATCGATTATATGATTAATGCGGGGCGCGGTTTTATTTATTCTACGGCCTCGATGCCGGTGCAAGCACATATCGTGCGTAAAAGTTTAGAGCTTTTACAAGCTGAACAGGGGATTCAGCAACGCCAAAAATTATCTGTTATCTGTAAGCTTGCTAAGGAGCTCTTGGGTGGTCATGGGACGCATATTGTGCCGGTTATGATTGGTGATGATGCTCAAGCGTTAAGGGTGTCGCAGGCTATGCAGGATAAAGGCTATGATGTGCGTGCTATACGCTATCCAACCGTGCCTAAAGGTAGCGCGCGTTTGCGGGTTTCATTAAATGCAGATTTAAGTGAAGAAGACTTGCGCGGGTTCTGTGAAGCGCTATCATTATTGCTGAAGAGTGAGGCAGCATGAGTCAAAAATATATCATAACAGGTACAGATACTGGTATTGGCAAGACGGCGGTGTCGGCAATGTTAACGCTTGGTTTGGAAGGCTATTATTGGAAGCCGATACAATCGGGTGTTGAGGGCGGTGTTGATACTAAGGCTGTTCAGAAAATGACGCGTTTACCTGCTGAGCGCTTTTTTGAGGAAAGCTATGTTTTGACTGAGGCTTTGTCGCCGCATCGCAGTGCAGAAATTGATGGTATTCATATTGATGTGCAAAATTTAAAACCACCACAATGTGAAGGTACTCTAATTATTGAGGGTGCAGGTGGATTAATGGTGCCTTTGAGCCGTGAAAATTTGCTTATTAATCTTTTTAAATCATGGCAAGAAGAAGAGCGTATTCCTGTGATTTTGGTTGCAAGAACTGGGCTGGGAACGATCAATCATACGCTATTATCATTAGAGGCTTTGTGGAGTCGGGAGATCCCCGTGCATGGCCTTATTTTTGTTGGTGAACAAAATGAAGATAATATACGTACGATAGAGGATTTTTCAGGGGTTAAAACTTTAGGGCGTCTTCCAATTCTTGACAGGCTAGACCAAGACGCGTTAACTAGCGCCTTCAAAAATAATTTTAGTCGAGAAGACTATTAGGAAGCACAAAGCTTCAAGAGTTGATAAGTTGACAGGCTTAAGAGGGAGACAAGCTATGAGTCGTGTGTCGCCATTATGGCATCCGATGACCCAACATAAGACAGCCGGACCTATGATTAATATAGATCGCGCTGAAGGCATTTATCTATATTCAAGAGATTCACGTGACCGTGAGCATGCGATTATTGATGGTATTTCGAGTTGGTGGGTGAATACGCATGGGCATTCTCATCCTAAAATCGTTGAAGCTGTTCAGCAACAAGCTGCCCAATTAGAGCAAGTGATCTTTGCTGGCTTTACGCATGCGCCAGCTGAAAAGCTAACACGCCATTTATTGGCGCATATTCGTTCACAATTTGAAGGTGTGCGTGGGTCACCTCTGGAATTTTGTTTTTATTCTGATAGTGGTTCGACAGCGATTGAAGTCGCGCTTAAAATGGCGATCGGTTATTTTGGTGCGCGTAATGAAAAGCGTACGAAGATTATGGCGCTAGAAGGCGGTTATCATGGCGACACGTTTGGAGCGATGGCTGCTGGAGCACGCGGCGTTTTCACTAAGCCGTTTGAGCATTACTTATTTGAAGTGAATCACATGCCATTTCCTGAGGCGGGTCAAGAATCTAAGGCTTTGTCTCAGTTCGAGCGCTTTTTGAAAGAGCATGGTCATGAGACGGCCGCCTTTGTGTTCGAGCCTCTGGTTCAAGGCTCTGTTGGGATGCGTGTATATTCGCCTATGGTTTTGCAGGAAATGGCAAAAATGTGCCGTGATCATGGTGTGCTTCTTATTGCTGATGAGGTGATGACAGGATTTGGGCGTACAGGCTCTATGTTCGCATGTTCTCAAGCTGGTTTTATGCCAGATATGATGTGTTTATCTAAAGGACTTACTGCCGGCTTCTTGCCAATGGGTGTGACTTTGGCAAACCGTCATATTTACAAGGCGTATTACAGTGAGCGTAAAGAAGACATGTTTATGCATTCAACGTCATTCACTGGTAATGCGCTGGCATGTGCGGCTGCTTTAGCTAATTTGCAAATCTGGGAAGATGAGCCGGTCATGGAGCGGGTTGAAATGATTGAGTCATGTCATCGCCGCGCTGCTGGTTGGTTTGGTGCGCGCCCAGATGTGAAGGATGTGCGTGTTAAAGGCTCTATCTTTGCGGTTGAAATTGCAGTTGATATTGAAGCAGATCAGCAGGGCTATCTCTCGAATATGGCGCAGCCTTTATACGACTTTATGCTCTCTCATGATATCTTACTACGCCCTATGGGGAATGTGGTTTATATCTTGCCGCCATATTGTATTAAGTCTGAAGAGCTGGATCATATTTATGAGACGCTTTGGAAAGGGCTTGATATGTTACGTGATATGAGAGAAGCGCAAGAAGATGGTCATAAGAAAAACCGTGAAGCGCGTATTTATGATCAGCGTAATGCCGCTTAATTTTTCATTTTGTGAGAGGCTTTGATCTATATGGTGCTGAGTGTACGTTTAGCAAGTATAGAAGATCTTGATGCGCTTGTTCGTATTGAAATGGCTGCTTTTGATCCTTCTATATATCCACCGATGAGCCGGCGTAGCTTTATGCACATGATTACAAGAGGGCATGGTGCTGTTTTAATAGCTGAAGAAGATGGAGAGGCGTTAGGGCATGCGGTGTTATTCTTTCGCAAAACATCTCGTAAATCTAGGCTATATTCGATTGCGGTTGATCCTGCTTATCAGGGCGGGGCTGTAGGAAAAATGCTTTTTGATAGGGCGGAGTCTTATTCTCAAGAACTTGGTTATCTAGGTATGGCATTAGAAATACGTTTAGATAATGAAAAACATAAAAATCGTTATATGCAACGGGGCTATAAAATATTATGCTCTTTGCCAGATTACTATCCGGATGGCTCAGATGGTCTGAAGCTCTATAAGGATTTTTAATTCTTTTGTTTGGGTGAGGCGCTAGAAAAATATGGGCGCTGTTAAATATATAGTCGTTACGGATAAGCCTAAGATGATAAAGGTGCAAGATGATCGCTTGGTCATAAGCGCTCAGGATTTTATCAATAAGGGTGATTCTTATATACGAAAAGGCTCTAAGGTTCAGCCTAAAGTTATCAATCTCTCTAATCATTATGATTATTTAAGTAAGGGCTATTATGTGTCTTTGCTTGCGGAAGCGCGTGGTATGCCTTGTGTACCTAATGTCAGTCACATTGTTTCAGTTAATTGGAAAAGAAACTATGATTATGCTTTGCCAGAGCTGACGGCTTTGCTGCTCAAGAATTTTGATGAACCAGTTTCTGAGCCTTTATCTCGAAGCTATACGACCTATTTTGGACGACATAATAACCCCAAGTTAGAGCCATTAACGCGGCGTTTATTTGATTTGTTTCGTTTTCCCATCATCTCTTTTGATGTGAAGGTTTCCTCTAAAGGTGGGTGGGTGATTGATAAAGTTGAGACGCCCTCTTTTACGGCCTTGCCTGAAATTTGTATGGGGGCTTTTGCTGAGGCGCTTGATAAATTTACAGGCTCTGCATGGCAAAAAGATGCAAAGAAAAAGGCTGAGCGTTATTGGATTGCTATTTTGCATGATCCAGAGGAGGCGTATGCCCCTTCCGATAAGGCCGCATTGAAGAAGTTTATTTCTATAGGTAAGAAAATGGGGCTTTGGGTGGAGCTAATTACACGCGCTGATTATGCTTCTTTGCTTGAGTATGATGCGTTGCTCATACGTGAAACAACCGCGATTAATAATCATACTTATCGTTTTGCGAACAAGGCTGAGAGTGAGGATATTCCGTGTATAGACGATACACGTTCGATTATACGATGCTGTAATAAAGTGTATTTAAAAGAGCTGATGGATACGCATGGTGTCGCTACGCCTAAGACAGTTATTTTAGATCGAAAGGCTTTAGCAAAAATTGGTGAAATGCCAATTGAATACCCAGCGGTTTTAAAAATTCCTGATGGTTCTTTTTCACGAGGCGTTAAAAAAGTAAAGAACCCTGATGAGTTAGAGTTTCAAGCGTCTGAGATGTTGAGGAAATCTGAGATTATCCTGTGTCAGGAATTCTTAGAATCGCAATTTGACTGGCGTATAGGTGTGATTAATAATGAGATCATCTTCGCTATTAAATATTATATGGCGAAGGGGCACTGGCAAATTTATAATCATGATGCAAAATCGAAAGGGCAGGTTTCAGGTGCGCATGAATGTGTGGCTATAGAAGATATTCCTGAAGATGTGAGCTCTATTGCTCTTAAAGCTACAAAGCTTATTGGTGACGGACTTTATGGTGTTGACTTGAAACAATGTGCTGACGGGCGTGTGGTTGTGATTGAGGTGAATGATAACCCGAATATTGACCACGGAATCGAAGATAGTTTAATAGGTGATGAATTATATAAGAAAATCCTTGAGCATCTTGTGCGTATGATTGAGGCATAGATTGTGAAAGCATTATGCAATCTAGCTTTGGATAAAGCTGTTAAAGCATTGTTTTTAGGCTTTTCCATGGCATATAGCTGTGCTAGTTTTTGATTCTCACTAAGATATATATAGAGACGGAAAGAGTACCGCTATGAAACTGAGCATCGAGCGCGCAGCGCTATTAAGATCATTAAGTCACGTCCAAAGTGTTGTGGAGCGTCGTAATACGATCCCCATTTTATCGAATGTAAAGATGGTTGCAGAAGATGGTGTTTTGACAATGAGCGCCACTGACATGGATATGGAGATCAACGAATCTGTAGCGGCGAATGTTTCTGATGCAGGCGCGACGACTGCGCCAGCGCATACTTTGCATGATATTGTTCGTAAACTTCCTGATGGTAGCGATGTTGAGCTTTCTCTTAATGGTGAAGGTACACAGATGACTGTTAAAGCTGGACGTTCACAATTTAAACTGAGCTGTTTGCCAGTGGCTGATTTCCCAGAAATTGCGGCGGCTGATTTGCCAGTGTCTTTTGCTTTGCCTGCGGCTGATTTACGTGCGCTTATTGATCGTACGAAATTCGCGATGAGCACTGAAGAAACACGTTATTACCTTAATGGTATTTACCTGCATGAAGCAGATAATGACGGTGTGAAAGTTTTGCGCGCTGTGGCAACAGATGGTCACCGTTTAGCACGTTTTGAAATGCCTTTGCCTGAAGGTGCGGCAGAGATGAGCGGCATTATTATTCCTCGTAAATTAATCGGCGAACTTCGTAAGCTTGTTGATGAGGCAGCGGATACAATTGCGATTAGCTTATCAGAGAGTAAGATTTGCTTTGCTTTTGATCATGTAGTTCTCACTTCAAAATTGATTGATGGTACATTCCCTGATTATCAGCGCGTTATCCCTCAAGGTAATGACAAGATTGTTGAAGTAGATGCAAAAATGCTTACCTCTGCTGTTGACCGTGTTTCAACAATTTCAGATGGTAAATCTCGCGCTGTTAAAATTGCTCTCCATGGTAAGCAGATGACAATTTCTGCAAGTTCTGCTGAAGCGGGGAGCGCGACTGAAGAAGTTGAAGTGAATGGCGAGACTGATATTGAGATCGGTTTTAACGCTCGTTATTTGCTTGATATTACTTCACAGATTGAAGGTGAAGGCTGCCGTTTTACTTTGGCGGATGCTGCAAGCCCTACGATCATTCAGGATAATAGTGACCCAAGCGCACTCTATGTTCTGATGCCATTGCGGGTTTAACTACACTTCAGTACGGATTTCTCATGAAAGAGGGGCTTATTATTGCGATCATTTTGGTGGTCGCATTTGGCTACCCGCATGTTAAATCATACATCGCAAACAAAAATGCCCTAGAAAATAGAGTTTATAGCGATGAATATTTTATCGTTGAAGAACCTGCATTGGTTGAGATATCACCGCGGATTCTCGAGGCTGTATTGCTACATGAAAACTCAGAAGAGATGGTTTTTGATGTGACGTATATTTTGCCAAAAACCGCTTCTGCTGGTGAGTATTATCTTAGCGTGCATCCGAATATGGGGCATTGGTCGTATTCGCAGACAAATTTGGTGCGTGGAGAGAGGGATACTGTTCAGGTAAAAGTGAAGTTTCGTCCGCAAGATGAAGGCGTTACGGAAGCGTCTTCGACGCTCATGAAATTTTATTTAAGCCACCATAAAGATAATCAATGGGCAGGTTATGCTTACCAAAAAGACGTGCCCTATGATAAAATCTGGCGGAAATTATAGAGGTATATTATGAAAGCGGTGTTTTTAGATTTAGCGACATATAATGAAAATGAAGATCATGTCTCTTTGTTGAAAGATGTTTTGGATGATGTGACATTATATGATGGAACAGCGCCTGAGGATGTGGTTTCGCGCATCGGCTCGGCTGATATGGTTTTAACCAATAAATGTAAGATGACGCGTGAAGTGATTGCGGCGTGTCCGAACCTTAAAATTATTATTGAAGGAGCGACTGGCTTTGACAATATTGATGTTGAGGCGGCGAAAGAGCATGGCGTTATTGTTTGTAATGTTGTGGGCTATTCAACGCCTGCAGTTGCGCAATATGCTTTTGCAGGGCTTTTGGCTTTAATGAATTCAACAGCGCAATATGATGCGTTGGTCAAATCCGGGGCGTGGCAGAATAATCAAAAATTTTGTCTTCTCAATTATGATATGTTTGAGCTTTCGGGGAAGACTTTAGGTCTGATTGGCTATGGCTCTATAGCAGCGGCTGTTGAGAAAATCGCGATTGCGTTTGGTATGAAAATTCTTCGCTCTGAGCGTAAAGGCGTTCAAGATATACGTGAAGGGCGGGTGTCTTTTGAGCAGACATTGAAAAGAGCTGATATAGTGTCTGTGCATTGTCCATTGAATGCTGAGACACGTGGTATAATTGCTCAAGATGAGCTTAAGCAGATGAAGAGCTCTGCCGTTTTGATTAATACGGCGCGCGGCGGGATCGTGGATGAGCAAGCATTGGCGGATGCACTTCGCGCAGGTGAGATTAAAGGCGCGGTTGTGGATGTGGTGTCTCAAGAGCCGCCAAGAGATGGAAACCCTCTTCTTGATCCGGAATTGAAAAATTTGATTATCACCCCGCATTGTGCGTGGGCGAGTGTGGAGGCACGTATGCGCATGTTTGAGCAGATTGCTGAGATTATCCGTAGTTATAAGGATAACCCCTTAAATCCGATTAACCGCGTGGCTTAAGGTTGCCTAAAATCCGGTGCGCCGATATTTAATGTGCTTGTTGGTTCTGGTGCTGTGCTCAAACCGTCAACAGCAGCACAAAAAGCATTTAATAGTTCTTGTTTAGTCATCTAGTACACCTTTCTCTATTACTAACATTGCGTTTTCTGTTGAGGTGCCGTTTCCGTCATGTTCGCGGAAAATTATTTTTGTCGGTGCATCCTCATCCGCGTTAGGTACAATATTATACAAAATACGGCTATTCGTCAAATTTTGCACGTCTATCAAGCGTTTTCGGCCATTTAGAATGCTGATGAGATTCATGACTTTCTTTTCGGTGAGTTCAGGATTTTCGTCTAGTTTTAGCAGTGTGTATTCACCGACAGGCTCATAGTCATGTTTGTCAGCTTTGAACATGAAAATCTGATAGTTGTTCTTTAAAAGCGGATTATGCTTATAGATGAATTCAGGCTTCTCGCTTTCTTCTGCGAAATGGCTTTTGAATGATTCGTTATGGTTGTCCTCTGACATCTGCCTCACCACTGTATTTTTCATTAAAAAAGGGTTGATTCATGCGCTGCATCGTTTAACAATCCTTCTCACGTATCTTAACGTATAACATAAATGTAAAGAAAGATTGAAGAATGAGTGCTGTACCTAAAAGCTTGGAAAATGATTATTGGGTAGCCGACATTGGTTTGGCTGAATGGGGACGTAAAGAAATTGAACTGGCTGAGATCGAAATGCCAGGCTTGATGGCAACTCGCGAAGAATATGCGAAAGAGCAGCCATTGAAAGGTGCGCGTATTGCTGGGTGTCTTCACATGACAATTCAGACAGCTGTTTTGATTGAAACACTGACAGCTTTGGGTGCGGAAGTACGTTGGTCATCATGTAACATTTTCTCAACACAGGATCATGCAGCGGCAGCAATCGCAGCGACGGGCGTGCCAGTTTTCGCGAAAAAAGGTATGACAGATGAAGAGTTCTGGTGGGCGATTGATATGACAATCAAAGGTCCAGATGGCTGGGTTCCAAACATGATCTTGGATGATGGTGGTGATTTGACTGTGCGTATGCATGAAGAAACACCTGAGCTTCTTGATGATGTTAAAGGTATTTCAGAAGAAACAACTACAGGTGTTCTTCGTCTTTATGAAATGGCGCAGAAGGGCTCATTACGTTGTCCAGCGATCAATGTGAATGATTCTGTTACGAAGTCTAAGTTTGATAACAAATATGGTTGCCGCGAATCTGCAGTAGATGCGATCCGTCGTGCGACTGATGTTATGATGGCTGGTAAAGTGGCTATGGTTTGTGGTTTCGGTGATGTTGGTAAGGGAACAGCTGAATCTCTTGCGAAAGCTGGTTGCCGCGTTATGGTTTCTGAAATTGATCCGATCTGTGCACTTCAAGCGGCGATGGAAGGTTATGAAGTTGTAACAATGGAGATGGCTGCGCCTAAATGCGATATCTTTATTACAACAACAGGTAACAAAGACATCATTACTGTTGATCACATGCGTGATATGAAAGAAAACGCTATTGTTTGTAACATTGGTCACTTCGATAACGAGATCCAAACTGAAGGTCTACGTAACATGAAGTGGAATAACATCAAGCCTCAAGTTGATCAGATCGAATTTCCTGATGGTAAGAAGATCCTTCTTCTTGCAGAAGGCCGTCTTGTGAACCTGGGCTGTGCGACTGGCCACCCATCATTCGTGATGTCAGCGTCTTTCACAAACCAAACGCTTGCTCAGATCGAGCTTTGGAAAAACCACTCAGCGTATGACAATAAAGTCTATGTTCTTCCTAAGCATTTGGATGAGAAAGTGGCTGCGCTTCACCTTGAAAAAGTTGGTGCGACTTTGACTGAGCTTTCTAAGGAGCAGGCCGAGTATATTGGTGTTGCGCCTAAGGGTCCGTTCAAAAAAGACGATTACCGCTACTAATCGGAGCGTCCATCGTTTCATTGTGGGCGTTGTCAAAGGAAGGCTTAGGTACGATATGTACATTGCGCCTTCCTTTTCCTAGCCACATTAAAACGCTGTTAGCTCTTGTTTTGACGAAAAAGATATAAGAAAGCGCTGCATCTGCGGCGCTTTTTTTATTTTTTTTTACAACTTTTGGTGTAGTCTTGCGTTAATGTTTGTTTTATCTATGCACTTGGAGTGAAAAATGAAATTTTTACCATTATCTGTTTTGGTTCTTAGTCTTATGTCTTTAACGTCTTGCGCTACATATACACCTGAACAGAAAAAGCAAATTACTTTACATGTCGCTGCTGTGTCAAAATGTACGACTGGTGAGCATGTCTTGGCTCACGTAAATGAGAGCCCTAAAGATGGGTGGAAAGCTATTAAAGAGTATCAATGCACGATGTTTTGCGGGGTATCGCAATTAGATAAAAGCATGGATGGTGGTAAGGTGTATTCGAGAGCTGATTTAGAAGCGTTGGATGCTGGCAGCGAGTACGATAAGTTCCTAGCTTGGCCTTACGTTAAGTCTTGTAAGTAATTTCTACTTCACAATCATGTCATCATATTCGTCATGCTCGCCTTAGTGCGGGCATCCGGATCTCCGCATAAAGTGGGGGTGACAATAGAGGGAAGGCGCTGCATCTGCGGCGCTTTTTTTTATGATCGGGTGAGAATGTATAGTGCGGCTATCGCTATGGGGATCAGTATGAACATAAGTGCGAATGTGTAGTTAGCATTCTCTATTTCTTTTTCGTATTTGTCTTTGATTTCAGGAGTAGAGAATTTCTTGGGGTTGGGGTCATATTTTTGGCTATATTTTTCGAGGCTTTCTGCAATGTGGTGGGGGCTATCGTAGTAATTTATGGGGTAGCGTTTATATGTATTATCTTTAAAGCGAAAGTCAGCATATGATATTAGTATGGGGTATGTTCCATGGTGCCCAATCACTCTTTTTGAACCTGGATTAATTTTGTATATTTCATCCCACTTGAGTACTTCTTCTTTATTAATCAAAAACTTAATTCCGTCTTTTGATAGATGTATTCTTTGATTTTTATTAACTAACCGATATACAAATGCGGGACTATATATAATAAATATAAGAATAGTTAATAAAATGGCGGCAGGTAAATTTTTTCCATTATTAAAGAGTTCTTCGTTAATAATTGGAATAAGGCTAATTAACGTTAGTATGGTTAGGCGTATCGTGAATTTAAAAGCTATGCGCGGTTTTAGCACGATCTCTTCATCGCCTAGTTCTTCGGGGAGGTACTTTTTCTCCACGAAAATGCTCTTTATCTCATCAATAATGTCTTTAATCATCGGTTATATATACATGATTGCGCGAGGGGAGTTAAGACTTCACAACCTTATTGGTATATTTTATATGCCTTGATAGACAGCCGCAGAGGAAATGGTTTTTTTAGTTTGGCTCTTATGAGTTTCAAATAGGCTCACCATATATTCACTGTATGTACCGCTTTTTTATTAGTGATACAGAAATATAAGCCTAACGAAATAGGCTTTTTTTTGTTATTCTAATTATTCGAATATATAGGGAGGGTAGAATATGCGTGTAGTCAAATCATTAAGTTTAATCGCCATCGGCTTAGGAGCTGTGAGTGCTCCAACTCTTGTGCAGGCAGAGAACTTGTCTGCTGATTGCAGTTTGTCGAAAGCGGTTGTTTATAAAAATAGGGCGATGCTGAGCTGTAAAGCGCAAGCATATGTGCCAGCAGGTAAGCATCAAATACAGGTTCGTGATTTATCTTTATCTATTTTGCCTGATTCTTTGCGTGTTGAAGGGCAGGGAGAAAAAGACGTTGTCATTGGTGCGCTTCGTCATAAGCAAGTTAATAATGCGCAGTTGGTTAATGAACAGGAAGCCAATCTTAGCAAGCAAATAGAAGAGGTGGATGATAAATTGCGCTGGGTTCAGGCTGAGATTGGTGTGATTAGTAAACAAAAAAGTTTTTATGAAAGCTTGATGGGGCAGGCGAAAACTAATGCTCAAGAAGAGATTAGTATTTATGAATTTAATACCGAGAAATGGCTAGATGCAGGGCAAGCCTTGCGCGGGGCTATGAGTCAGCTTGAGAAGAGCCGCTTAAATTATGAAAGCAACCTTAAAGACTTGAGTGATGAAAAGTCTAAACTTACAAAAGATTTAGCGCAGATACGTACAGGCACAAAATCAAGTTATGAGGTGAGTGTTCCTGTTGAGACTGAAGCTGCAGGTTTGGTTGAGTTGACGTTAAGTTATCAAATAAATGGAGCTAGCTGGAGCCCTGTTTATGATGCGCGTCTTGATACAAAAACTGGGGCGTTAGAGATAATTCAGTATGGAAGTGTTACCCAAAATACTGGTGAAAATTGGGAGGGTATTGATTTAACGCTCTCAACTGCGCAGCCGCAACGCGGAGCAACCGTTCCTAAGCTTAGCCCAATGTGGGTGAATTTACGTTCATCGCCCAAGCCGTCAATATTTGGTAATACTAGAGGTAGTTCAGGGGATACTGGAGTTGTATCACTTAAAGCTGCCGATTTTTCCACGGATGAAGCTTCAACGCCATCTCCGGCCTATATTCGAAAGGAAATGAAACAGAGAGAGGCGCAAATTGACGCAAGTGGCTTTGTTGTTGAATATATTATCCCTGGTGAATCTAGTGTTGCTTCGGATGGTTCGGAATCTAAGCTCTATATTGGTAAATTTGCGCATGAAACTGTGCTTAAAACCCATATTAAGCCGCAAGTCACAGATAAAGCATATTTGGTGGCGCACGGGGAAATTAAAGGTGAGGCTACGCTTTTATCAGGGCCGGTGAATTTATTCCGTGATAACGCCTTTATCGGACGTACGCATTTTGCGATGTTAAATCCTGGGCAAGAAGTTGAATTGTCTTTTGGGATTAATGATCAAATCGAAGTTGATCGTAAGCTTGTTAAAGATGAGTTAAGCGAGTCTGGCGTGTTTATTGGCTCGCAAGTGAATGAGCGTGCTTATTTAACGTCTGTGAAAAATTTGCGTAACCAACCGGTTAGCATTGTTCTAGATGAGGTTGTACCAGCTCCACAAGATAAAAAAATTGAGTTTGAGATCTTGGCGGATGCTACAAGCGCTGGTTATGAGAAAGATGCTGATAAGTTTTCAGGGTTATTGCGCTGGGAGTTTGATCTCGAGCCTAATAAAGATCAAGATGTCGAGCTTTCATGGCGTATTAAATGGCCGGAAGATGATCTCTTGGTTGGCTTGCGCTAGTTTTGCTCACTAGGGGCTGAGTGTTTATAGGCTTTATCTTTATAGAGAAATCCTATAAGTAAGTCCGATGTTTGTTTTAAGAATACAATGTAAAGATAAGCCTGGGATTGTTGCTGCTGTAGCAACGTCCTTGGCGAATGCAGATTGCAATATCGAGGATTCTTCGCAATTCCATGATCCGTTATCGGGGTGCTTTTTTATGCGCGTGGTTTTTACACCATGCGTAGAGGCGGCGGAAAAACGTTTCCAAGAACAATTTCAACATATTGCTAAAGGCTTTGATATGCGCTGGGAAGTTAGCGTGCAGGATAAGCCATTAAAAGTTTTGGTGCTATGTTCGAAAACAGATCATTGCTTGAATGATATTTTATATCGCACACGTACAGGGAATTTAAATATTGAGATTGTCGGCGTGGCGTCTAATCATGAAACGAATAAGCAGCTCGTTGAAGAGCGTGGTTATGATTTTCATTATCTGCCGATTAGTGCGCAGACTAAGCATGAACAAGAGGCGCGTTTACGTGACTTGATTGAAGATAGCGGTGCTGAGCTTATTGTAATGGCGCGCTATATGCAGATTTTGAGCGCTGATTTTTGCGCAGATTATGCAGGCCGCGTGATTAATATTCATCATTCATTTTTACCTGGTTTTAAGGGGGCTAATCCCTATAAGCAGGCTTATGAGCGTGGTGTGAAAATTATTGGTGCGACGGCGCATTATGCGACTTCTGATTTGGATGAGGGGCCGATTATAGAGCAAGATGTACGCCGTATTGATCATTCATATGATGCTAAACGCTTGCAATCTGAAGGGCGTGATACAGAGGCGCGGGTGCTGGCTAGAGCGATTAGGCTTTATTCTGAGCGACGGATATTTTTACAAGATCTAAGAACAATCATTCTTTAAATTGTTTTCTTTTCTTATGGGGCTTTGCGATTATACTTGTTTTCAAAGCAAGGCTCTCATAAAGTTAGGTTTCAATGAGCAAGGAATTATCAAAACATAAAAAGAAAGGCTTTCAGCATTGGCTCTCGCAAGTGAGTGGCGGGCGCTTTGGTGGGCCTGATGAGCGTGCGCGTTTTGAGGCATTTTTAAATGCGTTTCCTGGCTCTTATTGTGGTTGGGCTGGAGATGGCAGTGTTGCATATAGTCAGGGCTTTTTAGAAATGCTCGATTTGCAGCAGGTTAAAACCATCACTGATATTCAGGCGCGTTTATCTCCGGGTGATGCTGCAGCATTGGAAGGTGTTTATAACCGGCTCATTGAGAATGGTCAGCGTTTTGTTATATATGTGAAAAACCATGATGGAAGTAAAATCTTTCAGTTTTCTGGGTCTCAAGGTGAAGATCCTAAGGGGCTTGGATCTTATAATGTTATCTGGGTTGAAGATGCGACTGAGACACGTACAGCCTATGAAAAGATTCAGGAAAAAGCGCGTGATGAAGAGCGCTATCGTAAATTATTTGAAACTGCGTTTAACAGCATTCCTTCGCCGCGCTGGTTTAGAAATGAAAAAGGTGAGATTACGTGGGTGAATGATGTTTATAGCGATGCTATGGGGCATACAGCGCGTGATATTATTGCGGAACAAAAAGAGCTTACTGGTAGTCGCTCTAAGGTGAGTAAGGATAAATCGTTAATTGGTGCTGATCTTGGTCTTAAAGCCTTAGAGCTTAATGAAATTCAAGAAAGCCGCGCGCATGTGAATTCAGGTGGGCAGCGCTTATTAATGAAGATTATGGAGATACCGCTTCGTGAGTATCAGCGTACTTTAGGTGTTGCTGAAGATATTTCATCTGAAGAGCAGGTGCTTAATGATTTGAAGCGTTATCAAGCGTCAAATATCGAGTTGCTGGAGCATTTACGGTCTGCGATCGCGATCTATGATTCAGAGCAAAAATTAGAGTTTTATAATAGCTCGTTTTCTGAATTATGGGGGCTTGAAGGAGGGTGGCTTAATACGAAGCCGTCACTTGGCGATTTAATGGAAAAGCTGCGTGAAAATCGTAGATTGCCTGAACAAGCAAATTTTAGAGACTTTAAAGAGAGCTGGCTCTCTATGTTCACTAGCTTGATCGGTCCTTTTGAGGATATGCTTTATCTGCCTGATGGTAGTGCGGTACGGATGATGGTGATTCCGCATTCTATGGGCGGCTTGATGATGACTTTTGAGGATGTGACAAGCCGTTTAGAGCTTGAATCTTCATATAATACGCTTATTGCTGTGCAGAAAGAGACGCTTGATAATCTTGGGGAAGGCGTTGCTGTTTATGGCGGTGATGGACGATTAAAGCTCTGGAACCCGGCCTATGGACGTTTGTGGAATCTAAACCCTGAAGATTTGGAGGGTGAGCCGCATATTAATAAAATCGTTGAGAAGGTTAAGGGGTATTTTGATCCTGATGAGTGGCCACGCTGGCGTGAAGAGCTTATCGCTAAGGCGCTTGATCGTATGATGAGCGAGGGACGATTAAGCCGCGCTAATAATACGCATTTGGACTATGCTGCGGTGCCATTGCCTGATGGTGGTGTTTTGATTACGTATAGCGAAGTTACCGATACTGTGCGTGTTGAAAACGCATTGAGAGAGAAAAATGCTGCGCTTGAAGCTGCGGAAAGATTAAAGCTCGATTTCTTAGCTAATGTTTCTTACCAGCTCAGAACACCGCTTAATGCGATTATGGGCTTCAATGAGATTCTTGATCAAGAATATTTCGGTAAGCTGAATGAAAAGCAGCATGAATATACGCGTGATATGCATGCTGCAAGCACGAAGCTGCTGGCTTTGGTTGATGATATTTTAGATCTTGCAACGCTTGAGGCCGGCTATATGGAGTTGCAGCGTGAAGATGTCTCGATATATGAATTAATGCATGAAATTCAAGAGCTGGTGAATGATTGGGCGAGAAAAGGCTCTGTGGAAATTCACCTTAAATGCGCAAAAAATATCGGGAAGTTGATGGTTGATAGGAAACGCCTGAAACAAGCGGTTATCAATGTTATTCGTAATGCGATTAATTTCACACCTGAAGGGGGCGCGATTGAGCTTAAAGCTAAGCGTGGCAAGGAAGGCGTTGAATTTATTGTTACTGATACGGGGGTGGGTGTTGATCTGGCTGATCGTAAGCGTATATTTGAGCCGTTTGAGCGCGCGCATGGCGGTGTGTCTGATGCGGCGCATATGCCACGTGGTGGCGCTGGTTTAGGACTTGCCTTGGTTAAAAATATTGTCACTTTGCATGGTGGTGATGTGCATTTAGAGAGTGAGCCTGGTAAAGGTACAAGCGTGAGCATGTTCGTGCCTTGCACATCTGTCAAAACACCTTTGAAAATTCCTGCTAAGGCTTAAATTTAATTTTCTGCTGGTTTGCTTGTTTTGCTGCCATCTGCGCGGAAGCATTCTGCCCATGTGATCACACCGTTATCATCGCTTCTTCTTGCGCCTTTGATAACAATTTCACCGTAATCGACGCGGGTGTTGCATTCGAAAACAGGAAATAATGTTCTTAATGTGAGGGTAAGCATTCTGTTTGGTAAGAATGGCCCATAGGTGCAAAATTCTTCACTTTGATCTGGTGAAAGGCGGAAATTTGAGCGGTGCCTTGTTTTTATGCCATCTTGCGGGCGAATGAAATAGTCTGTTATGAAGCTGCCTAGCATTGTGTAATCCGCTTCATTTTTAATCGAAAAGCATATTGGATTTTCAACTATATCTAAATTCGCGTTAAAGCTTGCAGCATCTTCTTGCGCCGCTGCATTGTGCGGAAAAATTAATATTAAGCTTAATGCTAATAATGCCCATCTCATAGTATTATTCTAACATAATTAAATGGTTTCTACCTAAGGATAAACATATTACACTGCAGCATAGATAAAGTCTATGAGGTTGATGTTTATGGAAGTTTTGGTGAAATCAGAAGAAGAAACGATCCAGCAAGCGAGGGCTCTTGTTTCAGAGCTTGGAAGTGGTGATTTAATTTATCTTTATGGCACATTAGGGATGGGCAAAAGTGTATTTGCGCGGGGGCTTATACGAGCTTTGTGCGGTGATGTTGGTATGGATGTGCCTAGCCCTACCTTTACTTTGGTTCAAGTTTATGATGGTGAAAGCTGTCCTGTCTATCATTTCGATTTATACCGAATTGAGAATGAGGACGAAATTTTCGAGTTAGGCTGGGAGGATGCTCTTTATGAGGGGATTACGATTGTTG